>Ga0164294_10000198_pt1 | contig 57905 bp, 90 predicted proteins | sample GEODES005metaG_FD_111479 | JGI IMG/M metagenome (GOLD analysis project Ga0164294, IMG submission 111479) | Oligotrophic lake water microbial communities from Sparkling Lake, Wisconsin, USA - GEODES005 metaG | ecosystem: Environmental > Aquatic > Freshwater > Lake | place: USA: Sparkling Lake... | reverse complement strand
AGTAACAACATCCACCGGAACAGCCACAGATTTTACTGCAGCAAATATTTTTGCAGGTAATGCAATTATATCGAGATTGATATATGGTAATTTAATTGGTACAGTAAGTACATTATCCAATTTCACCACAGCAAATTTAGCAGAAGGTATTAATTTATATTATACCAATGCTCGTGTTATATCAGCAGTAACTCCTTATTTAACTACGGCAAACGTATTAGAATCAAATTCCAATCTTTACTATACAAATGCTCGCGTAATATCTGCAGTCCTTCCATACTTAACTACTTCAAATGTAGCAGAAGGCACAAACTTATATTATACCAATGCCAGAGTTTATTCTAATGTAATAGCATTATTAGCAGGTAATATTGCTATAGGTAATGCAACTATAGGCAATGTTAGCATATCTGGTAGCACTACGTTCGGTGCAGGATCAGGTGGTTCCTTAACAGGTGCCAATTTAATATCCGCATCATATATTCAAACCGGGAATTTGCTTGCCTCTTCTGGTAATATACTTATTACTGGTAACATTATACCGTCTCTAGATTCCACATTCAATTTTGGATCATTAGATAAACAATGGAAAGACTTTTACTTAAGTGCAGAGTCATTATATGTCGGTGGTCAGAAGATATCAGGCAATGCGCAAACGGGTCTAACCTTAGTTAGTCTTACGGCTTCAAATATTACTACAGGCAATCTTGTAGTTACCAACTCATTTGTAGGTAATGTAACAGGTACAATAAGTTCATTATCTAATTTTACTACATCTAATTTAGCAGAAGGCACTAATCAATACTTCACTAATGCAAGAGTAACTGCTAATTTATCCCAGCAAAGTGTTAATATATTTTCAGACGTCGATACAACAGGTATTACTACCAACGGTATATTAATTTGGAATGGTGCAAGTTTTGTTGCAGGCACTATAGACTCAGGTACAACAGCAAATATTGCGTTGTTTGCTAACACCGCCGGCACAGCCAATATTGCTCTAACAGCAAATGTTGCAAATACTGTATTATCTTTAAGTGGACTTACTACAGCAAACTTATTAGAAGCAAACGTCAATTTATACTATACCAATTCTAGAGTTAGAACCGCATTTATTGCTGGCGATAATATTGTAATTGAATCTAATGGTAGAATTAGCGCAAATGTAAATCTTGAAATTGCTAATTTAAATTCGACTATTAGTAATTTGACTACTAATAGCATAACCGAAGGTAATAATAATTTATATTATACCAATGGTAGAGTTATAACTGCAGTTACTCCTCTTTTAACTACTGCTAACGTATTAGAATCAAATTCTAATTTATATTATACCAATACTAGAGTAAGATCTGCTTTAAGTGGTGGCACTGGTGTAAGTTATGATACAACTACAGGTGCAATATCAATTGGACAGAATGTAGCATCAACTGCTAATGTAACATTCTTTAATCTTAGTGTTACAAATAACTTAACTGTATACGGCGGTGTAACTACATACGGTGCAAATAATATATCCGTTTCGGATAATATGATATATTTGAATTCGAACTCCACTGTTTCGAATCCTGATATAGGCTTTGCATTTAATTATAATGATGGTGTTTATCATCACGGTGGTTTCTTTAGAGACGCATCCGACAATGGCACATTCAAGGTATTTGATAATTATGATCCAGAACCCGATGCTAACATCTTTATTGATACAGCTCACGCATCATTTAGATTAGCTAATATTGCAGCAACAACATTCTTTGGTAATGTATCAGGCACTGCGGGAACACTAAGTAACTTTACAACTGCTAATTTAGCAGAAGGCACTAACCAATACTTTACAAATGCTCGCGTTGCACTAGCTATAACACCTTATTTAACTACTTCAAATGTAGTAGAGGGTAGCAATTTATATTATACTAATGCAAGAGTTTATGCGGCAATCCAGGGTAATTTATCAACCAAAGCAAATGTAGTCGATTTAATCACTTCTAATGTAGTTGAAGGTACAAATCTATACTTTACAAATGCTCGTGTTTATTCCAATGTGCTTGCATTATTGCCTACATTGGCAGGTCAAAATATTATTATTCAGGCAAATGGTAGAATTAGTGCAAACTTAGATTTATCTAATGTTACTATACTTCAATCAGACTTTGTTAATCTTGCAGCACAGGTAATTTCATTATCTAATCAGACTACATCAAATGTTGCAGAGGGTATAAATCTTTATTACACCAATACTAGAGTCAGAACAGCATTCACCGCAGGTAAAGGTATTACTATTAGTGAAGGCGGTATTGTTAATAATACAGGTTCTTCTTCACAGTATAACACCGGTATTGATGGCACAGTTGGAGCTAACGTACTGGCAACAATGTCGCCAGTAATAACATTCCCAACAACTGCAGCAAATGATAGATTCTTATTACGCTCATTGCATTTGGTAAATACATCTGGCGCAACAGCATTAGTATCAAGTAATGTTTTATATGCTACAGGTAACACAGCATATATGGCAAATATAATCCCGGTTGCACCTGGTGGAGTAATGGAATTTATTAAAACATATCAAATATTCCAACCAGGCGACCAAATTAACTTGCAGGGATTTAATAATTCAGGTACAGCTACTGCGAATTTAATGTCCGTAATGCTAACATACGAGACGTTCTATAACGATAATAGTTATATGGGCACAGGTCAGACGATAGCTACATCTGGTACTAATACGAAGATATATAATTCCGCGAACTCATTTAGTATTATTGAAAGTGTTAAGTTTGTAAATCTTCAATCCACAACTGTTCCCGTTACGTGTTATTGGGGTGATGCAAACGGTGTGCCAAAAGCTCATTTGGCATTTGGTTTACAATTACCACCTAACACATCTGTAGAATTGTTACAATCTACGAAGCGTATAAATCAAGGTGATGCATTATATGCGAGCTATACTGGCGGAGCAACTAATGGCGTATCGGCATTTGTATCAGCAAGATATGGTGCGGCATATACAATTGGAACATATACTTCCGCAGGATTACCTGGAAATACTATAACAGCATCGTTTGGCACTTCTGCGAACGAAGGCACCGGTTTATATTACACAATAGAATAAGAATATGCCAATCTCCGCAAGTAATTTTAGATCAAACTCATTATCGGGCACCGTTAGTGTTATTAACGGCTTTGCAAATATCTCACTTGATACTATTCCTTATGCACTAGAAGGTAACAAATCTTTTGTAATTAAATTAAGAAACGGTAGTCCAACCGGCGAAGTACTTGCAGTATCTCCAACGATAACATTACAGGATTCGAGTTCTGTTGTTAGTTTAACTTCTAATGTATCCTCAATTAATGAGGGACAGGCAGTGACATTTACCTTGACAACGGCAAATGCTGTTAACGGATCCAATGTTTACTACACCTCAAATATAAATCTTCCTGATTTTATAGGTGCAAATACTGGTATTATAACAATTAATAATAATACAGGATCGTTTACATTTAATTCAAATGCAGATAATATAACAGAAGGTGTAGAATCATTTAGAGTTGATATTAGAACAAGTAATATTGCAGGTAATATAGTTTATACTTCAAATACTATTAACGTATTAGATACATCTAATGCAGAAATTAATGCATCTGGAGGTAATGACACATTCACATTCGGCGGATATAAGTATCACGTATTCCAATCATCTAATAATTTTGTAATATCAAATCCTTCATCTAACATTACTATAGATTATATGTTAGTTGCGGGTGGAGGTGGAGGGGCAATAGGCGCTTCCAATCCATACCCTGGCTCTGGTGCAGGGGCAGGCGGTATATTAATGGGAAATATTTCTATTTCTGGTACTAGTAGTATTATTGTAGGTGCCGGCGGTACTGCGGCCCCTGCCAGAAATACACTTGGCGGTCAGGGAGCCAATACGAGTATATTTGGTGCTATTGCATTTGGGGGCGGCGGCGGTGACGATTATGTATCACCTGTGCAAAATGGTCAACCTGGGGGATCAGGTGGTGGCGGTGCAGGTGATAGTCCTGGAGGAGCCCCGGGAGGGCTGGCTATAGGCAGCCCAGGTTTAAATATTGCAGGCTCACAGGGTTATCCTGGAGGAAGCATTATAGGTTCCAATCCAATAGGACAGTCCAGCGCAGGTGGCGGTGGCGCAGGTGGCGCAGGTGCAACATTTAATGGATTTCAAAATGGTCCTCGCGTTGGTGGTATTGGTCTTGTTCCTACCTTTGCAGGTATACCCTCATCTTATGGCACACCTGGGCCAGCACCCGGTAGACATTTTTCTGGAGGGGGCGGTGGCTCAACTGACGCAAATACTGGTACCCCAGGTGATGGTGGATCTGGTGGTGGTGGTCGTGGAGCAATGGCTGGTCCTCAGGCTTTGCAGGCATTTGGCGGAAACGTAAATACCGGCGGTGGAGGTGGAGGCGGAGCTAGTCCATCTTATTTAGCTGGTTCTGGCGGTTCCGGTATAGCTATTATACGTTATCCCGTAACTGTAGCAGGTACATCTAGCATAGATTATCTATTAGTTGCAGGCGGCGGTGGCGGTGGCTTTGGTCAGTCAGGCGCTGGCTCTGGAGGTGGCGGTGGTGCTGGTGGATTTACCACATCGGCATCATATCCTGTAACTGCAGGCACATCTTATACCGTTACAGTAGGTGCGGCAGGTGCAGCCGGAGTATACGCAACTACTTCAGCCACTAGTGGCGCTAACACAATATTATCTAGTCCCACATCCAATCTATTAATTACAGTTGGCGGTGGCGCTGGTCGTTCAAACACGGGTGGAACTACAAATGGTGGTTCAGGTGGCGGTGGCTCAGACGGAGCCGGCATAGGTAGTGGTTATGGATATCCAAGTCCAACACAACAAGGTTATCCGGGTGGCTCAGGTTCAGGTTCAGGTAGCACACGGGGCGGTGGCGGTGGTGGTGGTGCTGGTGCAATAGGTGGAGCTGGAAATTCAGACGGCCCAGGTGGTTCTGGAGGAAATGGTTTACCGTCATCAATTACTGGTACTTCTGTAGTTTATGCTGGCGGTGGAGGTGGCGGATCACCATCTGGCGCAGGAACTCCGGGTACAGGCTACTATGGTAGAGGCGGCCAAGGTGGGGGTCTAGGTGGAGGTGGAGCTGCAGGTGAATCGGGTGTAGCGATATTCCGATATCCTGGCGCATTTAGACCAGCAACGGTGACAGGATCTAATGTAAGTTATACCTCAGACGGATCTAACCTAATATATTCATTCTACAGTTCAGGTACCATAATATTCTAATGCCATAAATATACAGTATAAAGAAAAAAGATGACGATAATCAACAAAGGTATATTTGATACAGCTGACGTATTCCTTAGACAAACAGGAAACGATTGGCCTACGGCTCAGGTTCTATCAACTTCGGATATAACCGAAGGTACTAACCTTTACTTTACAAATGCCAGAGTAAATGCTGCAGTATCAGGTAATTTGGCTTTAAAGGCTAATGTTTCTGATCTAACCACAGCAAATGTATCTGAGTTAACAAATCTTTATTATACCAACGCTAGAGTATTATCGTTTGTTTCTTCATTATTAACAACATCTAATGTTGCTGAGGGATCGAATCTTTATTATACTAACGCTCGTGTAATATCTGCAGTTCTTCCGTATTTGACAACATCAAATGTTGCAGAGGGATCTAATCTTTATTATACTAACGCCAGAGTAATATCTGCAGTTCTTCCGTATTTGACAACATCAAATGTTGCAGAAGGATCTAATCTTTATTATACTAATGCTAGAGTTTATTCAGCAATACAAGGTAATCTTGCATTAAAGGCAAATGTAACAGATTTAACAACTGCTAATGTAACAGAATTAACAAATCTTTATTATACTAATGCAAGAGTTTATTCCAATGTAATCGCATTGTTACCCACATTGGCTGGTACAGGCATTAACATACAAGCCAATGGTCAAATTAATGCAAATACGCAATCGGTATCATTAGCAGGATTAAGCACTACCAATTTAGCAGAAGGGTCAAACCTTTACTACACCAATACAAGAGCCAGAACAGCATTTACTGCAGGTAAAGGTATTTCTATTCTTGGTGATGGTACAATCAAGAGCACTGCCGCAGGTGGCGATTACAATATTAGTTTAACCGGCGCAACAGCATATACTGTATCTAATATTATGGCAGGTGTAACATTTACAGGTTCAATTGCTGCAGATAGATTCATTATTAGATCTATACAAATTACAAACATATCTGAAAGCAATTTGGCATATGTTTCTGCTAACGTAAGATATTCTGCAGGCAATACTGCTTATCTTGGTAATTTAATCAGTGTTCCGTTAGGTGGATTTGTTGAATTTATCAATAGAACACAAATTTTACAATCTGGTGATTCATTATACTTCCAAGGATTCGATAATAATTTTACACCCACTAGTAATATTTTATCCGCATACTTAACTTATGAAACAATTACAAATGATGTTTCCTATGTAGGCGTAGGTCAAACACTGGCAAATGCAAATTCAAACGTATCATTAGTAACAGCAGACACAACAGATTTTGTTATTGAAAGTATAAAGTTTGTTAATCTAAAACCAACAAACATTCCAGTTAAATTATATTTTGCCAACTCTACAACAGCAGTTCCAAAAGCATACTTGGCATATAATATGCAAGTGCCCGCAGGATCCTCTCTTGAGATATTACAATCACCTAAAGCATTGAAACAATATGATGCATTATACGCAAGTTATGCAAATTCAAGCAATGCTGATTCTATAGCAGTATTTACATCATATAGAAAGACTGAACAAACTACTGTAAGTTTTACGTCTCCATCAGTATCAGCTGCCAATACAGCAATAGTTACATTTAATACTTCAGTGCCAGAAGGCACCGTTTTATATTACACCATAGAATAAAGATATGCCAATATTCGCAAGTAATTTCGCAGCAAATGCGCTTCAAGGTACAGTCACAGTAGCAGGTGGCTTGGCCAATATTGTTTTGCCTTTATCAGCTTTTGCATTTGAAGGTACAAAAACATTCGTAGTTAAACTTCGCAAAGAAGGATTTACAGGCACAGTTATTGGCACATCAAATACTATTACTATTCCTGATACAACAACTATTGTTAGTTTAACAGCAAATGCAACTACAGCAGCAGAGGGCAACGTAATATTATATACATTAACGACATCTAATGTTGTAAACGGTACTAATGTATATTATACTACAAATTCTATAATAACAGCCAACGTAAATAGCAATGACTTTGTTGGTGGCAATACTGGTGTAATTACTATCGCAAATAACGTGGGAACACTTAGGTTAACTACAAACGCTGACGTATCTTTATTTGATGAAACAACTGAAGCGTTTACACTGCAAATTAGAACTAATAATACTAACGGTAATGTTGTTATCACATCATCCAACGTAACAGTTCTAGATACATCCAATCAGTACAATGTATTGAGTTTTGTTGAAAGCGCAAGTAGTGCAACTGAGGGTGGTACGTTAACATTAACAGCGAATGTTATTAATATATCTGCAGGTACATTGCTATATTATGATACCACCGGTAACGTAACAACCTCAAACTTTACTGGCGGAAATACAGGTTCATTTAGAATGAATAGTGTTTCTAATACTATATCATTAGTTACAACTTCAGCAGTCCCATATGGAACATCTGTAGATTTCCGAGTAAGAATAAGAAGAGATTCTGTAACAGGAACAGTATTAGCCACAAGTAATAACTTATTAATAAATGATTCTTCTCTAACACAAATGGCCGCTACTGGCGGTAATATAACAGTTCTTAATGGCTATAAGTATCATACCTTTAATACATCTTCAAATCTATCTGTTACAGGTATAGGTACAACTGGCGGAGCTATTGAATATTTAGTTGTTGCAGGAGGGGGAGGCGGAGGACCTACAAATAACGCAGGTAAAGGCTCAGGTGCAGGCGCCGGAGGTTATAAATTAAATGTATCAGGCGAATTATCAGGTGGCCCAAGTTCTACAGCACAACCTGCAAATTATGTTGCTGCGGGACAAAATTATACAATAACAGTTGGCGCCGGTGGCACCGCCCCATCTAGTCCTAGTCCAGGTGTACAAGGAAATCCAAGTTCAATTACTGGCACAGGACCAAGTTGGACTAATGTTTCGACCACAGGAGGCGGTGCCGGCGGATATTCAGGTAGTGTAGGTTATCCTGGCGGTTCGGGTGGCGGCGGCCAACCTGGAGCAAATGGAACCGGTATTGCTACAGAGGGATACCCAGGTAATTCTGCACAAGGTCCAAATGGTTCAAATGCTGCTGCTGGGGGTGGGGCGGGTGGCGCAGCTACTAATGAATCACCACAACCATATGGTAGTTTTTCTGCTTCAGGTGGTGTTGGTAGAAATCCTACAGCATTTGGTACTTGGGGCCCTAGCGGGTATTTTGCTGGTGGCGGCGGAGGAGGATCCAACGGAGGTCACCCAACGCCTGGGCCTTTCGTTGGATATGCCGGTGGCGGTGGCGCTGGCGGAGGCGGTGGAGGTGGATCTGGTTCAGGAGGCACTCCTGGTACTATTAATACTGGGGGAGGCGGAGGTGGCGCAGGTATTCCAGCCACAACTCCTGTTCCATCAGTATATAATGCGGGCGGAACGGGCGGTTCTGGCATTGTTATTATACGATATCCATTTACCGGACAATACTTTACAACTCTAACAACAAGTTCAACCAACGTATTAACTGGCGGAAATGTAATATTTAATCTTTCTGTTCTAAATGCAAACGGTACTACATTATATTATTCTACATCAGGTAATGCAAATTCCTCGCATTTCATTGGTGGAAATACTGGTTCATTTACGGCAAATACTACGGGTGCAACGATCACCCTGCAAACAAATAGCAGTGCAATACTAGATGTATCTAAGATTTTTGGATTAGAAATAAGACAAGATTCTACAACAGGCCCAATATCAATAACCAGTAGTAGTAATGTTGTACTATATAATGTTTCAGACTTCTACATTAATGCAACAGGTGGAAATATAACAATAGTGAATGGATATAAGTATCATTCATTTACTACATCGGGTAATTTACTTGTAAATTCAGTAGCTACTGTTACTCCTGCTAATAATTCTATGGATTATCTAGTTATTGGTGCCGGTGGCGGCGGTGCTGCAGGTAACGGCACATTTTATAGCGGAGGCGGTGGTGGTGGCGGTAATGGAAATACCGGATCTATTACCGCAACTGTAAATAATTTTGGTATGCTTGTGGGTGGTGGTGGCGCAGGAGGCACAGGTTATCCTGCAGGTGATTCTGCGAATGGTACAAGTTCAAGTATTTTATCTGGCGGTACGATTGGGTTTGCACAGACAGGTTTCCGGGGACAATATTGCGTGTCTCATAATAACGGGGATATTAACATACGAGGATACGGCGGGGCATCTGGAAATACATTAAGTGCATTTGGTTTAAGTGACTTAGGAAATGGTGCCGGATCTTCTGGTGGGGGTATGGGCACTAGCGGATTTGCTTATAACGACGCAACATATCCAGGCCAAGGTGGTAGAGGTAAATATTTTGCGAATTTTGATAGATACGGAACCAATGTAACCAATTCTGTAAGCAATGTATCCGGTAAAGGATATTTTGGTGGTGGCGCAGGCTCCACCGGTTGGCCGACGGTGTATAGTGGAAAACTTGGAGGTTATGGTGGAGGAGCAAATGGTCAAAACGATAACGTAGGTTTAAGTGGATTGCAAAATACTGGGGGCGGCGGTTCTGGAGGATCGGGGGGCGGCGGTAATTATGCGGGCGGCAGCGGCGCTTCGGGTATTATTATTATTAGATACCCGTACGTTTAAAAAGCCATAAATATACAGTAACAGTATAAAGAAAAAAGATGTCAATAATTAATAGTCGAGGTATATTTAATTTAGGTACAGCTTACTTGAGACAAGTAGGCAACGATTGGCCTACGGCTCAGGTTATATCAACTTCGGATATTACTGAAGGTATAAATCTTTACTTCTCTAATGCAAGAGTATATTCAAATGTAATAGCATTATTGCCTGCATTGGCTGGTTCCGGTATTGCTATACAGGCTAACGGTCAGATTAGCGCAAATGCTGCTGTAGTAACATTCGCATCAATTAGTCAATTCCTAACAACATCTAATGTTGCAGAAGGATCCAATCTTTATTATACCAATGCCAGAGTAATATCCGCAGTATTACCTTATCTAACAACATCTAATGTTGCAGAAGGTAGCAATTTATATTATACCAATGCCAGAGTTTATTCAAATGTAATTGCATTATTGCCTACATTGGCAGGTTCAGGCATACAGATTCAAGCTAATGGACAGATAAATGCAAATGCATCAGCAACATCTGGATTCGCAACATCTTCAAATGTAGCCAATACTGTACTATCATTAAGCAATTTCACTACTGCTAATTTAGTTGAAGGTAGTAATTTATATTACACCAATGCAAGAGTTTATTCAAATGTAATTGGTCTATTACCCTCATTAGCTGGCTCTGGTATACAGATTCAAGCGAATGGCCAAATCAATGCTAGTACTGCTACAGTATCATTAGCAGGATTAACAACTAGCAACTTGGCTGAAGGCTCAAATCTTTACTATACCAACGCAAGAGTCTCTTCTAATGTAATTGGTCTATTACCTTCATTAGCTGGTCAAAATGTTAGCATATTGGCCAATGGTCAAATTAGTGCAAATATTGTTGGAATTACTGTTGCTGCAACAGAAACAATATCTATATTAGCGGCAACGACAACATATACAATGTCAAGATCAGTGGCAAATCCCGAATCTATATTTGTTATAAATGAGGGTTTGATACAAATACCAACGACAGATTACACAGTATCTGGTACAACATTAACAACTACTACACAATATCCAGTGGGATCTAATCTTGAAATTAGATATTTTGGAACAACATCTACTATTAATTCAACTACAACAGTAATCGGCGGAGTTAATCCAATATCGTTTATGCTTAGCGGATTATAAGGAAAAATTATGGCAACAACATTTAAAATTTTAGGGCAAGCAATGCCCACAAACGCTACAAATTATGACATATACACAGTTCCTGCAGGTAACAGTGCTATTATTTCCACAATAAATGTATGTAATACTACTCAATCCAACGTAACATTTAGAGTATATGCAAGAATTGCAGGTGCGGCAGGTAACACAACATCGCAGGCAATAGTATATGATGCAGCATTACCTGCACAAGATGCATTAGGTCTTTCTTTAGGTATGACTTTGGCGGCGACAGATAAAATAACAGTATATTCATTTCAAGGCAATGTAACCTTTACATTGTTTGGTTCAGAGGTTAATTAATGCCAATTCGTCGACATTCGCAGAGAAGTACTGTATCTATTAATAATAGAGTAAACTCTGCTAATCTAGCATTTATCGCAAGTAGATATTATTCTACCATGCAGGTGACCGGCGGAATCCAAACAAATGTAGGTGGTTACAGAATACATTCATTTAATGCATCATCTAATTTATCTATTACCGGTTTATCTGTAACCTCGCCTACCTATAATGTAATAGATTATTTAATTATTGGCGGTGGCGGTTCAGGTGCTACCGCAGGAGGTGCAGGTGGTGGCGGTGGCGGTATATTATCTGGTAACGTAACATTTACACAAACAGCAAATAATGTTATCCGAATCGGGGGTGGCGGTGCGGGTGGCCCGAGTGTTACCTATGGTAATGATGGTTCGCCTAGTAATATTATTTTCAATAGTACAGTAACACCTTCAACTATTCAATCGCTAGGCGGTGGCGGCGGCGGCGGGGTTGGAGATTCTACACCCTCTCCAGCAAATACTCAAAAGAATGGTAGGCCTGGCGGATCGGGTGGCGGTGCTGGTGGTAATTTTTATGGAGGTGTGGGCGGTAACGGTACACCTGGGCAAGGAAATTCTGGGGGGTCAGCTACTCCTGGGGTATCAAAGACTCTTCGAGTAGGGGGTAGTGATGGGGTAGGCGGTGGTGGTGGAGGAGCGGCAGGTACTTCTGGACCTCAAGCTGGCGATGGTGGCGCTGGTGGCATATCTACAATATCTGGATATTCTACATACTATGCAGGAGGCGGTGGAGGATCGGATGCATTTTCTCCTCTAAATATCGGTGGATCTGGTGGCGCCGGCGGGGGAGGGTTTGGTGACACATATGCTAATAATAATAATCAACCCGGTACCATTAATTCTGGCGGTGGAGGTGGCGGTAATTGGTCGGGTGGTTCTGCGGGCGCGGGTGGTTCTGGAAAAGTTATTATTAGATATCTAATAGACACTACAGGCTATCTAGGGTAATTTATAATCCGGTACAATAACAATCTAATAAATAAAACAAATGGCACGAAGTATATTCATATCGCAGATTAGAGACACAGGCAACATATTAGCCGGTCTAACTACCGCTAATTTAGTTGAAGGTAGTAATCTTTACTTCACTAATGCCAGAGTTTACTCCAATGTAATCGCATTGTTACCAACATTAGCTGGATCGGGTATACAGATTCAAGCCAATGGACAGATAAATGCAAATGCTGCTACAGTAACATTTGATACAATTAGCCAATTCCTAACAACATCAAATGTTGCTGAGGGTTCAAATCTTTATTATACCAATGCAAGAGTTTATTCCGCGATTGTGGGTAATCTTGCACTAAAAGCAAATACAACTGACTTAACAACATCAAATGTAGCAGAGTTAACAAATCTTTATTATACTAACGCTCGTGTCAACAGTAATGTTATAGCATTTTTACCTAGCTTAGCTGGCCAATATATTACAATCCAAGCCAATGGTCAGATTAGTTCAAATTTATCAACAGATGCAACGATTGTAATTGAAGCTAATGGTCAGATTAGATCTAATTCCACAGGTATAACATCTTTAGCAGCATTTACAACTGCTAATTTGGCTGAAGGTGGCGCAAACTTATACTTCTCAAATGCGAGAGCACAGGCCGCATTCTCAGGTGGAGCAGTATTTAGACCATCCATTGCCACATTTAAAGGTAATGCCCAGTTACTAAATTATGCTCTTCCAATAACACCTACGAATAATAATTATATTACTGTTATTATTAACGGTGTAACACAATTATCCAATGCATATACTTTATCCGGCAATACTTTAGTATTAAGCGGATATCCTGCAGCAAATGCAGACATAGATGTTAGAATACTTGATGTAACTCAAGTTTTAGCTAAAGATTTTAACAGTAGATTATTTTATGGTAATGGCTCAGCTAATGTAGCATCAATAAGTAATAATTTTACAGACTCAAGTATTCTGGTATTTGAAAACGGCGTTGCTCAAGTTCCAGGAATAGATTATTCTGCAAGTGGCGGAGTATTAAGATTTGCTACTCCACCAAGAGCTGGTATAACTGTAGAGATTAGAGAACTACCAACACTAAATGGTACACAAACATACGTTGGCGGTCAAAACATAGTAGTCCAAGCTAACGGACAAATTAATGCAACTGTGCAGGAACAGATACATCCGTTTCTGTTATCACTATTGTAAGGAAAAATAAATGGCGTATACATATAAAGTTTTAGGACAAGAAATTCCAGCAGCAGGTGCAAATGTAAATTTGTATACTGTTCCAGCCGGCACCAGCGCAATTATTTCAACAGTAAATGTATGTAATCAATCTACATCCAATGTTACATTTAGATTATCAATTAGACCAGCAGGCGTAACGGGTACATCTAAACATTTTATTGTGTTTGATTCTGCTCTTCCAGCACAAGACACAATGGCTGTATCTTTAGGTATGACTTTAGGTAATACAGATGTTATTACAGCATATTCATTTCAGGGTAACGTAAGTTTTGCAGCATTTGGTACGGAGATTACCTAATGGGCTTTAAGCTAGGTACTTCTAGAAGAGGTTCTTCGCAAAGGCTCAATGCTGCTGCTAATTTATCATTAATTCTTTCTAGATATGATTTTAATGTAGAATACTTAATAGTAGCCGGTGGTGGCGGTGGTGGATCCGGCGGCGGCGGCGGTGGCGGAGCGGGTGGACTATTGACAGGAACTGCAACAGTATCGACGACCTTGCCTTATACTATACTTGTCGGAGCCGGCGGAGCAGGCGCACCTGCGGGCAGCGCGCCATATTCTATTGCGACTAATGGAGCGAATTCCAACATCTCAGGAAGTTTTGGCATATTTAATGCGGTGGGTGGAGGGGGCGGTGGTTCAAATGGTTTAGCAGGAAGATCTGGAGGTTCGGGCGGTGGTGTAGGTAAGGATCTTACCGCAGCTGCAGGTTCTGGTTATGGATATCCAAGCCCAAGCCAACAAGGATATCCGGGTGGTGCAGGTACAGGCACATATCCTCCAGGCTCGGGTGGTTCTGGTGGCGGTGGTGCGGGTGCAGCTGGCGGAATTGGAGCAAATGGAGAAGTTGTAGGTGTCGGTGGGATTGGAGTTCAATCATCAATTTCCGGAAGTGTAAGTTATTATGCCGGCGGCGGTGGGGGTGCATCAAATGGGCAGTGGGCACTCGGAGGACAAGGCGGAGGGGGCCCAGGCGGAAACGGTACTTTCGGGACAGCAGGAAATGAATATACTGGAGGTGGGGGTGGAGCAGGTCACTGGTCTACGTTTGCTGGAGGACAAGGTGGCTCAGGTATTGTAGTTCTTAGATATCCAACAGCATATCCAATTGCAACTGCAAACACAGGTAGCAATGTAATATATTCTACTTCCGGTGGATATAGAGTTTATAAATTTAGTGCTTCAGGAACAATAACATTCTAAATAATCATGTCAAAATTAAAAGTATCAGAATTACAAAGAGCAACATCTATCAATCTTACAGATTTAATGTATGTTGTGCAATCAAATACCAGTAAGGCAGTTACTGCACAAGACCTACTGGGTAATATCAATGGCAATGTTAGAGTTACCGGTAGTATTACAGCTAACACTATTATAGCACCAAGTTACAGTTCATCCCAAGCCAATGCACTTACTGTGTCAAATGGCACAATCATCTTTAATTCTCAAACAAACAAGTTACAAGTTTACGCATCAGGTGGATGGATAAACTTACATTAATATGTTAAAAGAATATATCGTCAGTTTAAAACGTGACGTAGACTATAATTTATTTTGGTCACAAATGGAGTCCGAGACAGAAGGACTCCTTTTTGTACCTAATAGGCGTGTAGATATAGTAAACAACAGAGACGGCAGTTTGCGTAGCTGTCATTACTCACTTACAGATGCGGAAGCAACTACATTACAAAATGACGATAGAGTTTATTCTGTAGAAATTCCTCCAGATCAAAGAACAGATATTGAAATAGGTATCAGAGCAAGACAAACCGGCAATTTTAATAAACCCACAACATCCAATGGTGCGAATGTAAACTGGGGTCTGGTTCGTATAAGTAATAATAACAATGTGTTTGGTTCAAATTTAACATCATCCGTTTCATACTATGATTATTTTCTAGATGGCACAGGTGTAGACGTTGTTATACAGGATAGCGGATTAGAAGTAGCGCATCCGGAATTTACAGATGCCAGAGGCAATTCACGTGTACAACAAATAGATTGGTATACTGCCAGTGGATTGGGTGGTACGCAAAATGCAAACCATTACAGAGATTATGATGGTCACGGGACTCATGTTGCAGGCATTGCTGCAGGCAAAAGTTTTGGCTGGGCAAAGAATGCAAATGTGTATTCCATTAAGGTAAATGGGCTTGAGGGTGCAGGTGATTCTGGTACAGGTATAGCTATTTCAGATTGTTTTGATGTAATTAAATTATGGCATAGAAATAAACCAATACAGGCATCCACAGGAAAGAAAAGACCAACCATTGTTAATATGAGTTGGGGATATACTACAACAATTACAACCTCTGCCATAACAGGAATAAACCATAGAGGTACTAATTATTCTGGTACACAAATATCAGGATATATTAAAAAATGGTATTTTGGTTTGTATCCATTTGGGGTGGTTAATGCACTGGCAACGGACATGACATCTTATACCACATCAACAAGAGTAGGTTCGGTTGATACGGATATACAAGAATTAATAGATGAAGGTGTACATGTGGTTATTGCGGGCGGTAACCACTACACAAAAATAGATGTTTCTGATGGTTTAGATTATAATAATTACATTTCTGCAGGCGGCACATATTACTGGCACAGAGGTAGCAGTCCTTTGGATGACGAAGCCTTTAAAGTTGGATGTTTAGATTCAAGTGTTTATGCTGCAAATTTAGATCAAAAGGCAATTTTTAGTACTTCCGGCAATGGTATAGATATGTGGGCGCCTGGGTCAAATATAATGAGTTGCTGCAGTAATACAAATAGGTTTAGTGCAGTAAGTTATAATCTAGATAGTGGATTTAAACAAGTTGTTTTAAGTGGTACATCTCAAGCCGCACCTCAGGTATGTGGTGTGTTGGCAACATTTTTACAATTAAACCCCGGAGTAAGTCCGGCACAATTAAAAGTATGGGCTACTAATACGGCATCAGTTTCGAATGTTATATATAATACCGGTAATGTTAATTTAAGTGATTACCTTAACGGATATTCTACATTAAGTACAAAGAACAAATTTTTATACAGTCCCTTTAATGCGTTGGCATCACAATCGGGAGGAGCAGGTGGTCTTACAGGGCCTATAACATTAACAAACGGAACTATAACACTGACCTAAAATGATAAATGAATTGACTGAAGACAATTTTATGATGTATGCCATTAAAAATTATGATAACCCTTCGTGTAAGGGCATGGATGAATTTTTAGATGACTTGAAAAGATTTAAGTACATTAAAAGATTATTAAGAAAACATAATGTAGGTAAAGAACTTAAAGAGCGATTAATACTTAATCATATTATTGTTCTTGGTAATTTATTTGGCGTTGAGCCAACAACAAAGATGTTGTTTTTTAAGTTAGAAGAAAAATTTTGGCCTCAGGTAAAAACATTTCTTGTGTTTTTAAACTATATGCCATTGAAAATAATAGTGTCTCCTGGAATAGAGATCTTAGATAAAGATATTCCAATAGATGAAACAATACTAGAAGATTTAAAGAGAATTTAAATGGGAAAATTTGTAGACTCAGTCATCGCATTTAGAATACTACATATGTTGGTTGTTCCTTTTGAGAACACCGATGCGTTTCGTCTTGGCATAATTGACAAGACAGGTAAAGAACTAAAGAAGATGCGAGAACTTAATACTGTGGAAGAAAGAGATGCATATACTTTGCTTCACAGGTTAGTATTTAGATTGAAACGAATTATAAACAAAGTTCCTATTGAAAACAAAAAATTATTATCTTTGGCTGCGGCATATGCTCTAATTAGAGAAGACCTTGCTGCAGGTAAAGAATCAATTAACCTTGAAGAGAAATTTTTACGCAAACTCGACGAGGACCTAACACAGGAACTAATGGAAGTAAATGCTGCATTAGATCAGAGTAAAATTTTATCCTTTAAGCAATTTGTCTCAGAGGAAGGTGAAGGAGCACCTGCAAACAATGCCGCGGCCACCGCTGGCATAGCAGGCTTAGATAAAAACCCACCCGTAAGTAAAAAAGCACAAAGAAAGTGGACCGCTTCAAATAGCATGTTCACCAGAGGAAAACCAAATGTCTGACCAAGAAGAACTACAACGCATAACAGTATTAGAAACGGAAGTTAAGGGAATTAACCGCACCGTGGAAAAACTTGAAGGTAAGATTGATTCCAATTACTCAACACTACACCATCGCATAAGCGAAATGCGCGATGACATGATTGATAACATAGAAACCAAACACGACAAGGTTATGGAAAAATTAGATGAGCAAACCAAAGCCAGTACAGACCAGCATAAAGCTATTGCTGATAAAATGGCTTCCATTGAGAAATGGCGTTGGATGGTAATGGGTGGTGCCATTTCTGCAGGATATGTTTTGGCTCACATCAAATTGGAAAAGTTGTTCTAAACACTTGACTTCTCCCTAAAATTATATTATAATAAAGACTCTAATGGGAGTCTCGTTTTGTCTTTATTCACTGATCTTAAATATCTCAAACTAATAAGTAACCGTTTGCCTCTGTTCAAACAGAAGAGCGAACGTCTTTATAACTGCAGATGTATCTTGTGCGGAGACTCTTCCAAAAAGCAAAGTAAGACTCGTGGTTATTTTTATGTTGCTAAAAATGACTTATATTATAAGTGTCATAATTGCAGTGTGTCCATGCACTTTGGATCATTCCTAAAACAACTAGATGGTTTTCAGTATAACCAGTATGTAATGGAACGATATAATGAGGGCATGCCAATGAACAAGCCGCATCAAAAGATTGAAGATAAATTTAGAATGTCCGAACCTGTCTTTGAGAAGAAGGAAGAGACATTATTAGATAAAGTATTGGATAGGCTTGATACTTTGCCTGAAGACAATGAAGCAGTTCAGTTCTGTCTTAAAAGAAAAATCCCCAGAGAGATGTTCAAACGATTGTACTTTATTCCTAATATAAAGGACATTGTGCAATTGTCTGATAAATACAAAGACAAAATAACAACAGAAGAACCCAGATTGGTTATTCCGTTTTATAACAATATCGGTCAACTCTCAGGTGTAACTTGCAGAGGGTTGCGAGGAGAATCATTAAGATATTTGGTTATCAAAATTAAAGAAGACGATCAATTAATATTTGGTATGAATGAGGTAGACAAAACCAAAACAATCTATGTAACCGAGGGTCCGTTGGATAGTTTGTTCTTACCAAATGCAATCGCAGTAGGTGGTACATCTTTCGGTAAAATGGAACTATTGGATTTGCCAAAAGATAAATTGGTTATGATTATTGATAACCAGCCCAGAAATAAGGATGTTGTCCGAGTGCTTGACAAGGTGATAGAAAGGCATTATAATGTAGTAATATGGCCTCAGAACATTGTAGAAAAGGACATAAATGAAATGGTTGAGAATGGCATTGATGCTAAAAAGATTGTGGCAAAGAATGTATTCTCAGGTTTGGAAGCTAAAATGAAATTTACAGAATGGAAAAGGTGTTAATATGAATTCAACCGTTGTTACTTTAGTTACAGATCCAGAAACAGGTGATTTGATCTTGCCATTAAATGACGAGATCTTTTCTGAAACAGGTTGGGAGATTGGTGATACTTTGGAATGGGTAGACCAAAAGGATGGTTCTTGGGTGTTGAGGAAAAAAGACATGGAAGATGTAACAGAATGGGTATTGGTTGAATGTATCAGTACATTCCGTGAGCGTTATATGGTAGAAGTACCTAAAGGCAAAGCTGATTGGGCATTAGATACTGTAACAATGAATGAGGCAAAAGAGTTTAGCCAAAAACACTTAGGTGAGACCATTGTCAGTCACCGAGTTATGTCTGAGGAAGATGCGTTGACACTCTGCGATAACGAAAATGAGTATGCAAAACCTTGGAACACGGAAAATAAAATGAAAGCATTCTTCACTAAAGAAGGTGAGAAAAGAGATTACTGATGAAAGTCTATATAAGCAAATATCGTAGCCATTGGCTCAGTCCATATATAATACTTGAAAAAGTATTCTTTTGGCGTGAGATTGATTATGAGGAACCAATCATTGAAAAATGGGCAGACCGTTTAGAACCCTTTAGTAAAGTACTACAAGATGTTTTAGACTTTATCCATCCAAGAGTTGAATATGTAAAAATTGACCATTGGGATACTTGGTCAATGGATAATACTCTGTCCAGTATTGTTGTGCCAATGCTCAAACAACTTAAAGAAGTAAAGCACGGTGCACCTCTGGTTGACGATGAGGATGTGCCCGAAGAATTAAAAAGTACCAGTGCACCTCCGAAAGAAGAATATGATGTTGACGATAATCATTTCAAGCGTTGGGATTATGTAATGGATGAAATGATCTTTGCACACCAATCTAAATTAGATGATGATTGGCAAGATCAATTTTATACCGGTGTTGCTGATTATGTTCACGAAAAAGATGAGAGTGGGAAGCTCTATCAAATGAAGGAAGGTCCTAATCATACTCAGAAAATTGACTGGGATGGTATGCACGCATACGAGGCTAGAATAAGAAACGGATTCCGATTGTTTGGTAAGTACTATCAGGGATTGTGGGATTGATTATGAAAAATAACATGGAATCTATGGCCTATGATGTAGATGAATTCCTTTCATCTATGCTCAAGAAACATGAAATAGATCCACTAATACTAAGTTCCATTATTTTAGCTAGACTTTTGCTCGCAAATGAATATGTTGGTTCAGAAGAGGATTTTAAAAAATTAGCAGCTAACGTATCCATACGATCAAAAACTAAAAGGGACATTAAAATACATTAAATGGAACACAAAAAGAACGTATTAAAGTTGCAAAAGCATGCGCTGAGGCTATTTCTAAGATTTTTCCGATAACTAAAGAGTTGTGATTAGATATATAAGATATGTGGATACTATCTTTTCTTCCTACCTGGATTTTTCATTACGTCGTATGCGCAGGTGCGCTAGCGATATTGTTTAGTACTTTTCTCGGATTCATACCCCTAATACGCCAATATAAAATTATTCTACATTATGTAGGGATTGCTTTACTTGCCCTTGGAATATTCTTCGAAGGCGCTATTTACAATAATGAGGCTTGGGTAGCCAGAGTCAAAGAGATGGAAGCTAAAGTTGCATTGGCAGAAGAACAAAGCAAAGATGCCAATACAAAATTAGAAGCAAAAACACAAAAGACTGTTATCCAACTCGTAGAAAAGAAAAGAGTCTTGAAACAATATATAGATAGAGAGATTGTTAAATACGACAACTCCTGTACTATACCAAACGAATTTATAGAAGCCCATAATAAGGCAGCGAAGCGATGAAATATATACTATGGTTATTACTATTAACAGGATGTTCAACTACTGTTCCCGTGACAGCTAAGTTTCCTGAACCACCTAAATATTCATTACAACCCTGTCCCCAGTTACAGGAACTAAAAGAAGGCGCAAAGCTAAGTGATGTTGCTAATACAGTGACAATAAATTATACTACATATTATGACTGTGCTGTTAGAAATGACGCATGGAACGAGTGGTATCAAATACAAAAGCATATTTTTGAATCAGTAAAATAATAAAATTGGAGTAAGAATGACTAAAGATGTAGTCCATGGGATAAATGTCAATTATACTAGAGATAGTTTGTTTGATGAATTGGGAATTAAAAGATTAAAAGAAAGTTACATGAAAGATGATGAGGCATCGCCTCAAGAAAGGTTTGCATATGTATCAAAAGCGTTTGGCTCTAATGCAAAGCATGCACAACGACTTTATGAGTATTCGTCCAAGCATTGGCTTTCTTATTCTACTCCCATTCTTAGCTTTGGTCGTAGCAAGCGTGGGTTGCCTATATCTTGTTTTTTACCATATTTGGATGACAGTGCAGAAGGCTTGGTTAATACTCTCGCAGAAGTAAATTGGCTCAGCATGCTGGGCGGAGGAGTTGGAATTGGAATTGGTATCAGATCAGCAGATGATAAAAGCGTTGGCGTTATGCCTCATCTTCGCACTTATGACGCTAGTAGTTTGGCATACAGACAAGGGCGGACGAGGCGGGGGTCTTATGCTGCTTATCTTGATATTTCTCATCCCGATATCCTTATCTTCTTAGAGATGAGAAAACCAACAGGTGATCCTAATATGAGGACACTTAATTTGCATCACGGTATCAATATCACTGATGACTTTATGCAGTTGGTTGAGAAGTGTATGTTGGACAAAGACGCAAATGACACATGGGAATTAAAAGATCCCCATTCTGGAGTAGTACGTGATACTATTTCTGCTAGAGAATTGTGGCAACGTATTTTAGAAATGAGAATGCAAACAGGTGAACCTTATTTACATTTCATTGATACAAGTAACAGAGCAATGCCAGACTTCCAAAAGAAACTTGGTCTAAGCATTAAGCAATCTAATTTATGTTCTGAGATTATTTTGCCTACTGATAAAGAGCGTACAGCGGTATGTTGTTTATCATCTTTGAATTTGGAGTACTATGATGAATGGAAATCTGACGCTCTCTTCCTTCGTGATGTTGCTGAGATGCTTGATAATGTTTTACAGTATTTTATTGATAATGCACCTAGTGCCATTTCCAGGGCTATTTACTCTGCTACTCGTGAGCGTAGCATTGGTATTGGAGCCTTAGGCTGGCATGCATATTTACAAAAGAATAGCATTCCATGGGAAAGCGCAATGGCTGTGGGAAGAAACCACCAAATTTTTAAACATATTAGAACAGGATTAGATAATGCAAACCTCAAATTGGGACATGAAAGAGGCGAGGCGCCCGATGCTGCAGGTACGGGAAGGCGTTTTTCTCACATGCTTGCTATCGCTCCTAACGCTTCTTCTTCCATTATTATGGGTAATACTTCTCCTTCCGTCGAGCCATTACGTGCTAACGCTTATAGACAAGACACTTTGTCGGGATCGTCGTTAAATAAAAATAAATGGTTGGATAAAGTAATTCAAGACCACTTGTCAGACGACAGTCATCTTATTAGTCAGGATGAGTATAATCAAATTTGGTCATCTATCATTGCTAATGATGGTTCAGTGCAACACCTGACTTGGATGTCTGATTGGGATAAAGATGTATTTAAAACATCTATGGAAATTGACCAGCGTTGGGTTATCCAGCATGCTGCCGATAGACAACAATATATAGATCAAGCGCAGTCTGTTAATCTATTCTTTAGACCAGATGCAAATATTAAATACCTACATGCTGTTCATTTTCTAGCATGGAAGCAGGGATTAAAAACCCTTTACTATTGTCGTTCTGAAAAGATCGGCAAGGCAGATAAAGTCTCTAAGAGAATCGAAAGAGAAGTTATCAAAGAATTAGATATGAAGGCGATGATAGAGGGCGATACTTGTTTGGCATGCGAGGGTTAAATGTGGAAACTTTGGGCAAAGGCACTTGGAGAAAAAGCGTCCAATGACAAAAAAGAAGCAGATAGAGTAGCAATTATAAGAACAATTATTGTGGTATCATATATAATCACCAACTGCTTTATCATAGCAGGTGTTATAAGACATTGGTAACAAATATAAAAATAAGGAAATAAAATGGCAACGAAAAAACAAACAGTAGTTAACGAAAACATTATTGAAGCAGTTAACGAAGCAATGGTAAGCGAAGCAACAGGTAAGAAGTGGTACTATAGTAAAACTTTCTGGGCTAATATTGTAGCAGGCGTATTAGTAATAGTACAAACAAATTATGGCTTTGTAGTTCCTGCAGAATATCAAATGCTTTTGATGGGCGCTATTAATATGGGTCTAAGAAAGATTTCTAGCGGCAAAGTAACCTGGTAATATATGGCCTACTCTGACAAGGTAATCGATCATTACGAAAATCCTCGTAATGTAGGCAAATTTGAAATAGACGACACAATCGGCACAGGTATGGTGGGGGCACCTGCCTGCGGCGACGTCATGAAACTACAAATAAAGGTAGACGACGATGGTATTATTAGAGATGCTCGTTTCAAGACATATGGATGTGGTTCAGCAATCGCCAGTTCGTCGCTGGTTACAGAGTGGGTTAAGGGTATGCATATTAATGATGCTGTTAATCTTAAAAACTCCCAGATTGCAGAAGAGCTTGCGCTTCCACCAGTAAAGATACATTGTTCCATTTTAGCAGAAGATGCTATTAAAGCAGCAATCAACGATTACCGGAGTAAACATGACACTCACGCAATTAGCGTCTAGCAAAATTAAACAACATCTCGAGAAGCGTGGTTCAGGTGTTGGCATTCGTGTTGGTGTAAAAACCACAGGGTGCAGTGGTCTGGCGTATGTTCTTGAGTATCTCGACACTGGGAAAACAAACCCACTTTATGACAAGATATGGGAATTCGACGATGGTGTTTATGTCGTTGCTAATGTTAAAGATCTGGTATATATCGATGGCATGACTATAGATTACAAACGTAATGGCCTCAACGAAGGATTCGATTTTAAAAATCCAAATGAGCGTGACCGCTGTGGTTGCGGAGAAAGTTTTAGGATATAAATGGCACATATTGTTGCAAATCTTCCCCCCGTTAAGTGTTTTGTTCGCAAAGAATTTCTCTATAACTTTGAGAAAGGTTACGGAGAACTTGAACCTTGTTGGTGGGTCAGTGTTAAATCATTGCGGGGCCAAGCATTTCGTATTGAATCATACCTAAACAACTATGGTGCATTGTATGACAAATTGCCATTACATGCATATTGTTGGAAACCTGTTGAGAATGAATTACCATTAGATTATTTGCAATTATGGGATTGTCTTTCATATGACATAACAGTTATAAAGAAAGCACAGTTACAATCAATGAAGTGTAAGTTTAAATTAAAGAATGGAGATTGGCAATATGGTGTTTATCTTTTTACACTTGATTCTGCTCATCCTGATTTCAACATACTTGATACAGGGTTTAGCGAAGACATCGAAGATCACAAGTCTTATAATTTCATTCAGTGTGATAATGGGCAGTTTGCTGCTCAGCCAAATAATAGATTGATTATATTAGAACCAAGCAGCAACCCAAAAGAGCTGAAGATGCCAGACTTTAAAGTAGCAACCACCCGATGGTCTGTTGAAACGGATGCTAAATGGGCATTGGGTGAAACTAATACTGTAATGTACGAGGAACAAAAATGATTACAATAACAGAGTCAGCAAAAATAAAAATTTTAGATCTTCTCGCAGAAGAAAACAACCCTGACCTATCACTAAGAACATTTGTTCAAGGGGGCGGTTGTAGTGGAATGAGTTATGGATTTACATTTGATGAGGTTATGAATGAAGATGATTTTGAATTACCTTTAGAAAAATTTAAGGTGTTAGTGGATTCTATGAGTATGCAATATCTACAAGGTGCAAGCATAGATTACAAAGATGATTTACAAGGTTCGCAGTTTGTTATAACAAATCCAAATGCACAAACAACCTGCGGATGTGGTAGTAGTTTTACTGTATAAAAGAAAAGGCATAAATGAAAAAGACAAGAATGACGGATGATAGAAATTCGTTTAAACCCTTTAATTACCCTTGGGCATATGATGCATGGCTAAAGCATGAGCAAAGCCATTGGTTACATACTGAAGTACCGATGCACGAGGATGTTAAAGATTGGAAAAAGAAGTTATCAAATGAAGAAAAACAATTCCTTACACACATCTTCCGATTCTTTACTCAGGGAGATATTGATGTTGCTGGTGGATATGTCAATAATTATCTACCTCACTTTCCGCAACCTGAGATAAGAATGATGCTAATGGGCTTTGCAGCTCGTGAAGCATTGCACATTGCAGCATATTCCCATCTGATTGAAACCTTGGGATTGCCTGAGACAACATATAATCAATTTCTTGAGTATCAGGAAATGAAAGACAAGCATGACTTTGTTCTTGATATCTCATCTAAGAACGGTACGATTGCCTCAACTGCGGAACATATTGCTGTGTTTAGCGCATTCACCGAAGGTATGCAACTGTTCAGTTCCTTTATTATGTTACTTAACTTTCCTCGTACAGGTAAAATGAGAGGCATGGGACAAATTGTTACCTGGTCTATTGTGGATGAGACACAACACGCTGAAGGCATGATTAAATTATTCCGTACCTACATCGAAGAAAATAAGGAGATATGGAATGATACTCTCAAAGAAAAGATCTACTCGATTGCGGAGAAGATGGTTAGTCTTGAAGATAAGTTTATTGAACTGTCTTTCAAATCTGGCGCTATCGAAGGGTTGACAGAGCATGATGTAAAGGAATATATTCGCTACATTGCTGATAGACGTCTAATTAGTCTTGGACTAAAAGGTATCTTCAAGCGTAAAAAGAATCCTTTACCCTGGGTTGAAGAAATGATTAATGCTCCAACGCATACTAATTTCTTTGAGAACAGAGCAACAGACTACGCCAAAGGTGCCTTGTCTGGCGACTGGCATGATGTATGGGGAAAGGCTGCATGAAACAATTTAAAGAATTTATAGACGAAGAGGTTACACCTGTAACATATAAAAAACCAAACCCGCAAAGGCTCTCAGATGAGGAGCATAATGAGAATGTTGTCCAAAGTAATGCAATAAAATCCGGACATATGAGTGATGTTCATCCTGTAATAGCATCAGCAATTCATAAATTTGCTAAGGATAAGGATTCGTTTACTGCTGCTCTATCCTCATCAAAAATTGAGAAAATAAAACCTGGAACTAATGTCAATAATTCAGAAATTGGTCAGGGAGTAAAAGCAGTCGAGGATAAGGAAAAAGTTAACAGAGTTAAATCTCAAATGAAACTAGGTGGTGGTATAGATAGACCAATCGTATATAGACATACTGACGCACAAGGTCAAACCCATCACCACTTAGTAGCCGGAAATACTAGAGCAACTACTGTAGGTTATGGGGTGGAAGCTCATGTGATAGATGTTAAATGACAGGACTAAATATGGTAAAGAAGTTTGAGGAGTTAAGACCTAGGAAATATCCTGACGGAACATTAATTCCTAAAAAATTACCTCCTGCGTATGCTGTTGGTAATAGTAAAGAAAATTGTGCAAATTGTGGGGCATATGTGCCAGGAACAAAATATTGTAAAACCTGGGATGCCAAAGTGAAACCTAATTATTGGTGTAAAAAATGGATTCAGATAAAGAAACAAACTATGCAATAGTTCGCAGACGAATTTGCGAGACATGCGAACATAAAAAAATTATTATTGGTGCAAAATTTTGTAAATCATGTGGCTGTGCCATATGGGGCAAGACACTAATTAAATGGGAAAAATGCCCCGAAGGCAAATGGCAAATTGAAGAAAATTAAAGGAGTATATTATGCCAGGATTAACTATTGAAAAGTTTAATGATGTTATTAATGGATTTGAATTAAAAGAGGATAAGCAAATATGAGTAATAAAATTATAGGAATTACTTGCAGTACTTTTGATCTTTTTCATGCTGGTCATGTTATCATGCTAGAAGAAGCGAAAAAACAATGCGATCATTTAATCGCAGCAATCCAAGTCGATCCAACAATCGACAGGACAAGTAAAAACAAACCAGTACAATCAATAATCGAACGGCAAATACAAGTTGCCGCTTGCAAACACGTCGATGAGATTATTGTATATTCAACAGAAAAAGAGCTTGAGGACATCTTTATGTCTTTGCCTATTGATATTCGTATCTTGGGTGAGGAGTATAGAGATACTGAATACACAGGCAAAGCTATCTGTGAGAAAAGAAAAATTGACATTTATTTTAACAAGCGTGATCATTACTTTAGTTCATCGGATTTAAGAACTAGAGTATTTGAAACTGAAGCAAAGAAAAGAGGAATTGAGACATGGCAAAAAACAAACATCACGAGTGCGTCGAATGTGATGCCGTCTTCAAGATAAAACATGATCTTGACGAACATCATTATAAAGTAGGATTTTGTCCATTCTGCGGTGGCGCTATAGATGAAGATCAAATAGATGAGCAGTATCAAGACCTCGACGACAACGACGAAGACCTGTCCTAAGTGTGGGACACACCATAACAAGCCTGGGAAATTTTGCACCCGGGCTTGTGCCAATTCAAGGCAATGGTCAGAGGAACAGAAACAAGTATTCTCTGAAAAGCAAAAAGATTATATGGCTCGAGACGAGTCAGAATATCACAGATATAAAAAGTCTGTACAAACATCAATGCTTATTAAGACTGGAACAATGGGCAATGGCTTGGCAACCGAGCGACTCGAGGATGTCATGACGGATCCTGAGGATTATTTCATAATACCTCCCCGTGTAGATGACGATAGATACTCTGAAGATGGAGATATGTGGGAGGTTGTGGGACAATAAATACTTATTTAGATAGGTGTTTATGTGGCTTTATAATAATTCCCCTCTTGAGGAAATTCCAGAAACTGCGTATGGTTATGTGTATTTGATTACAAATACTGTTACTGGACGGAAATACATAGGTAAAAAACTTTTTTGGTTTCGTAAAACTAAACAAGTTAAGGGTAAAAAGAAGCGCATAAAGGTCGAATCAGATTGGCGTGATTATTGGTCTTCATCCGACGAAGTTAAAAAAGATGTTGAGACATTTGGAATAGATAAATTTATAAGAGAGATATTACATATTTGTCCTAATAAGGGATCTTGTAATTATCTTGAGGCAAGAGAACAAATGGATCGCAGAGTATTGGAGACCGAGGATTATTATAATGGTCAGATACAATGCAGAGTACATAGGACACATATAAAGATATGATAATAACAGGAATGATACAACAAGGTGGAATGACATTTTTTCCTCCGGCAGCCCCCGTATTGCAGGGTAGTTTATCCTTTAATGGCACAAGTCAATATTTAAATACCCCGTCAAGTTCTGCGTTTGCTTTTGGAACAAACGATTTTACTATGGAAACCTGGATTTACCCCAATAATCTTTCTGGGCGTTTGTGGTATTTTAGTTCTGATCGTGATAATGTAGATCTTAATGGTAATGGGGGTATTTACTACTTTGGTGAAGGCGGTGTACGCAATAGTGCTACTAATACAGTAATAACTGTAGGGGCCTGGCATCATATTGCATTAGTAAGAGCAAGTGGAACTCTTACACTTTATGTAAACGGAGTTTCTGTAATGTCCCAAAGCGGCATAGGATATAATAGTACAGCAAATAGATCAATTGATATTGCATATAGTGCGGTGCAAGGTAATGGTTATTTTAATGGTCGTATAAGCAATTTTAGAATTGTTAGCGGCACAGCACTTTACATCGGATCAACAATTACTGTCCCTACCTCACCATTGAGTGCAATCGGGGGTACCCAATTATTATTAAACACCTCGAATGATGCTAATTTCCTAAAAGATTCGTCAACAAATAATATAATAATTACTAATAATGGTGCTGTAACAAGTTCTTCATTGAATCCGTTCTAAGGAAATATATGCTCGCAGAGCGCAACAAAACCATTTTAAAATGCAAAAAACTATAGCATTGTTTATCCATGACCCAAAATGCTCAGTGCAGAGCGGTAATGGTATTATGAAATCGTTAGGAAATAAGTATAGATTCAAACTATTTTCCAAGAATGAAATAGAATATAACTTCTTTGATGATGTAGATTTAATAGTTGTCCCTGGTGGATTCGGAGATTCTGATTCATATGACAATCTATTTAAACACAATAGAAAAGCAGTAAAAGACTTTGTAAAAAATGGTGGTAAATATCTGGGGATATGTATGGGTGCCTATTGGGCAGGACATCATTATCTAAACATAATAAAAGACGTAAAGGCGATACAATATATTAAGCGTCCTAATACGGATACGAGGAGACCTCATGCTAAGAACATTAAAATTAACTGGGATGGAACTGACACAAAGATGTTTTTTTACGATGGTTGTGCTTTGGTTGGTGATGGACACTACGAAACAATCGCTACTTACGCAAATGGTGACCCGATGGCGATTATTCAAAAGAACATAGGATTAATAGGGTGCCATCCTGAAAGTGAACAATTTTGGTATGATAGTTACAGTTGGCTAAAAGGAAAATATCACAACGGTGAGCATCATGCTTTACTGTTAAAATTTGTAGATAGGTTAATGACCCAATGATTTTTGCAGCTATATTATTAGGAACAGCTTTAGCTATTTCAGGTATAGCAGGATATTTTTCAATCATGGGATTGACTTATATATTTTCAGCTAGCCCAACTCCTATTTTGATAATGGGTGCTGCTCTTGAAGTGGGTAAACTTGTAACTGCATCCTACGTATATAGACAATGGGACAGTATAAACACACTGATGAAATCTTATCTTATTATCAGTGTTGTAGTTTTATCATTACTCACATCCATGGGCATATTTGGATTTTTATCCAAAGCGCATAGCGACCAAAATTTAGTGTCGGGTGATGTCCTGGCAAAGATATCAATATATGACGAAAAGATTAAGACTTCAAAAGACAATATCGAAGCCAACCGCAAAACTCTTAAACAGATGGATGAAGCTGTGGATCAAGTTATGGGCAGATCGACAGATGAAAAAGGTGCGGATAAAGCGGTCAACATACGTAGAAGTCAGCAGAAGGAGAGGGCTAGATTATTTGCTGATATCGAAGCCGAGCAGAAAGCAATTGCTAAACTTAATGAGGAGCGGGCTCCTATAGCAGCGGAAATGCGCAAGGTTGAGGCTGAGGTTGGTCCTATAAAGTATATCGCAGCATTTATGTATGGGGCAACAGACACAAGTATACTGGAGAAAGCGGTTTCTTGGATGATTCTGCTGATAATTATAGTATTTGATCCGTTGGCTATTCTGTTGGTAATTGGGGCAAACTCTATGCTTCAGAATGATAAAAAGAAGCCAAAATTCAGAAATATGCGGAATTCGATAGAGATAGACAAAAGCTCAGTCTTTTCCTTTAAGAACAAAGATTTGAATTAATATAAATATAAGTATAACATAAGAGAAAATCATGGCTCTAACACAAATTCAACAAGACGGTCTATCCCCGAATGCAATTATTGCGATTCAGGCAACACTTACTGGCGGTGGAGTAACTACATCTACTAATTCATTGGGTCAACCCATACTTGTAATAGAAACATTAAGTCCATTCCTATTGGCAGGAATGTAAGGAAACAAAATGGCAATTAAATATAAAATTCTCGGGCAAGCTTTTCCTGCGGCAAACGCAAATGCGACATTATATACGGTACCTGCGGGAAATAGCGCTGTTATTTCCACATTAAATATATGTAACACATCTGCAACTAATGTAACATTTAGAATTGCAGTACTAAGGGGAGGTATTACTCCCACTCCATCTAATTCATATATTGCATATGATACAGCATTACCAGCACAAGATGCAATTGGATTAACAATGGGTATGACTTTAGATGCAACAGATACAATACAAGTTTATTCTTTTCAGGGTAATGTATCCTTTAACGTTTTTGGCTCAGAGATTTATTAATGTCCACTAAGCGCCACGCGGCAAGAAATTTTGCTAATCCTATTAACAGATTAAATTCTGCAAGTCTTCTTCCCATCAGTAGTAATTCGCCATGGACACTAGAATTTTTGCTTGTAGGTGGGGGTGGCGGCGCGGGCAACGGTAATGGTGCAGCATATGGTCAAGGATCTGCGGGTGGCGCCGGAGGCGTAGTAGTTGGGTCTTTTAATGTGCCAGGTGGAGGAGCATCTTTTCCTGTTACATTTACTATAGGTGGTGGGGGCACGGGAAGCTTCGTTGGCGGTATGGGGTCAAATAGTTATTTAACAACCCCTTACACTGGGCCGGGTGTGCCGATCAACGCTGTGGGTGGAGGCGGAGGTTCGAGTGGATCTCCTCTTTCGGTTACTTATACTGGCGGCCCAGGTGGTTCTGGTGGGGGCGGTTTTAGCGCATTTGGTGTCGGTATACAACCCTTGCAAAATCTAGGACCTTCATATAGTTTTATAACGCAGAATTTAGGAAACCCAGGGGGCGGCCCCGGAGGTAGTTCGGCTGGTTATGGTGGCGGTGGGGCAACCAGTGCTGGCGGCCAGGGTCCTAACCCAGGCACGGGTGGTGGCGGAGGTGGCGCAGGTTATACATGGCCAGTTAATACTGTTACATATGGGCGAGGTGGAAATACTAATCCGCAAATCTGGACCTCTCCCGCTATAGGGATAGCCGGCGCTCCAGGTACAGGTAATGGAGCAGTACCTGGCAATATGGGACCTGGAAATAGCCCAACCATGGTGGGCGGCCAGGGTGGGGGCGGCGCTTGTATTATAGCTATACCTACTGCAAAATATCCGGGTTCTGCTCCAGGTTCTTCTAGTATCACAACTGCCGGCAGCAAAACAGTAATAACATACATCGGCCCCGGGACGTATAACACGTAAAAAAAAATGTCAACACAAATATTACTAACACAGATTAAAGTACCGAACACGGCAAGTGTTGGTGCGGTTGTAACTGTCCAACCAGACGGTACATTTGCCGCAAATGGTTTTGCGCTACCTTTAGTAATGGATGATATTTCTCCACAATTTGACGGAGATAAAACAGTTTTTACATTGTCAGTCGATACATTGGCTGTGTCGAATGTTATAAATACTTCAATATTAGATTCAAAAGATTTAGATGTTTCAATGGGTGGCCAACTCGTCAAGCCATATATAGGTCAAACAACTTACCCCTGGCTAACACCATATGATTCATTTAGACAAGGTTACAGAGTAGAAGGCGACAGTATCGTATTTTATGTGGCACCTTCCCCAGGCAACGATTGCTCAATAATTATCAGAAACATCAGTAGAACAATTCAAACAAGACGTTACCCGTTTACGGCGGGTGGAGTCGTATTAGGAGACTAAAGAAATGGCAAAGCACGTAATATTAGAAAGTTACTCATTTACACCGTCCACAAGATCGGTTGTAGTAACAGGCAAGAACATCCGCAGAGAACAATTATTACTGATTACTAACGTAACACGTAATACTGTAATCTATAATTTTAGCGATCCTAATTTAGGTGCTACATCTTATGTTAATTCAGTAACTGCTACGGGTGTTCCTGGGCAAGGTACTGCTTTGGAAACAACAACTATTCTGTTGGCTTATAATACTACTGCAATGAGCAGTACAGATAAGTTGGCAATTTTAGTTGAAGAAACATATACAGAGGTTACTCCGGCGGAAACACAACTTGATCCTGTAGGCAAGATGAGAGTTTCGGAGCCACAGTCTCTAATCGACACAGACTTTGAATATGGTGTACAGCCAACAAAGTGGGAAAGTATTGGTTTAATTAATAACAGACCAATCGCATTTTATTCCTCTGCGGGTGCGCCAGCAATACCTGCAGCAAATGCAGGACAAACTGGAGCCTTAACTATATCAAACGTATTCGGTCCAGGTGGCGGCAACACACAAGTCGTTGTTAGTATAACAGACACAGTTACGCCAAACATTTATGTAGGTCAACCAATTTTCGTTCAAGGTACACTTGATGTGGCAAATGCAGACGGTTGGTATGTTATTGACACACTAACAGCTAACGTAAATTTCTCATATAGAACAACTGCTATTCCATCAAACGTATTATATGATCCTACAAAGACATATGTATTTGCTGGAGCATTTTATTCTAACGCAGCAATTCGTGTAAACAACGTATCAGTTACTACTAATGCAATTTACGTATCAACTGCAAATGCACACAATTTAAGTACAGGTGGTAGTATTTTTATTACTAATACTTCAGGTGTAACAGGTACAGGTGTCACTGGTCTAAACGGTCTATGGACTGTTACATCCACCCCTACTACTAATACATTAATTGCAAATGGTTTTGTAGGAACTACATTCACACCTGGTGCAGCAACAATAGCAGCAAGTAGTCTAGGTAACGTTTTATATGCAAGACACCCTGGTTATGTAGAACATAGACCATATGATGGAGGTGTTCAATTTACAAACCAAACACCATACCATAACGCACAATTTATCAGACAAACACGTAGATATTTCCGGTATCAATCAGGTAAGGGTGTTCAATTTAGTACAGGTTCTATTATGAAACCTGCATTAACAGTGGATGAATTAACATCAAGCGGAACTACTGTAACTGTAACTACTAAAATACCACACGGAATGGGTGTTGGCGCAAATATTACAGTATCGGGAGCTACAGAAACAGCTTATAATGGTTCATTTAATGTTGTATCTGTACCAGGACAGACATCATTTACATATACTGCAGCAACTACTCCTACAGCAACTCCTGCATCAGGATTCCCGATTACAGTTAGTCCAAATTCTTGGTATGGTTCAAGAAGCAGAATCGGTATGTACGACGAACAAAACGGATTCTTCTTTGAATTCGATGGTCAACAACTATATGCTGTTAAGAGATCTAGTACACTACAAATATCAGGATCAGTATCAGTCATTACAGGTTCTCCTATAGTAACAGGATTGAAAACTAAATTTGGTACTCAATTAGTACCTAATGATAGAATCGTTATTCGTGGTACTAGTTATATAGTTGAATCTATTATGTCGGACACTCAAATTGGAATTTCTCCAGAATACAGAGGAGTTACATCTCAAAACTGTTACGTAAGTAAAACCGTTGATGTTAAAACACCACAAAGTCAATGGAACATTGACAGACTAGATGGCACAGGTCATAGTTTATATAATATAGATTTGGCAAGAATGCAAATGTTCTATATCGATTATACTTGGTATGGTGCAGGAGCAATTAGATATGGCTTCAAGAATGCCAGAGGCGAGGTTGTATATTGCCATCGTATTGCAAATAACAACGTAAATACTGAGGCATATATGCGTTCTGGTAATTTGCCTGCAAGATATGAAACAACTACATTCCCTCCAACATCCACACTTGGAGCAAGTCTATTAAGTTCGGCAACAACAGGTGGAACAATAACAGTTGTAGATGCCAATTTATTCCCGAATGTAGGAACAGTTGTAGTACAGCAATCGGGTGATACTAACGCAAATATTGAATATATTTCATATTCAGCAAGAACAGGCAATGTTTTAACAATTGGAGCCAGAGCAGTTCCAGGCGGAATAACAACAGCATCGTCATTTACATATGCAGCAAATGTGCCGCATCAGGTATCGTTATATTCACCGCAAGTTGCAGCAACAATTAGTCATTGGGGTTCATCTGTTATTATGGATGGTAAATATGACGATGATAAATCTTTGGTGTTTAACATTGGTCAAAATACTAGTGTACAAAATCCTCCAATCAACACAAGAATTGCTCTTATAAGTTTGAGAATAGCACCTAGTGTAGATAATGGTTTTATTGGATTACTTGGTCAAAGAGAAATTGTTAATCGTATGCAATTGGTTTTACGCCAAATGGATGCGTTAACAAACGGACCTTATCGTGTTGACGTTATTCTAAATGGAACACCTGTCGCAGGTTCATGGGTAAATCTTGGTGGTTCAAGCTTGGCACAATATATTCTACATACACCAGGAACAACAATTATTGGTGGTGAGAATATGTTCTCATTCTTTACACAATCTGCAGGTCAAACACAGCAAGACATGGCGTTGGCCAGAGATCTTGGTACAAGCATATTGGGTGGCGGAACATCGCTACAAGCAAATACTTTATTAAACAAGTATCCTGATGGTCCTGATATGATTACAATTTGTGCTACTGCATTGCAGGCAACAGGTAACATCAACGCTCGTATCAGCTGGACAGAAGCACAAGCTTAATAATGTACTATGGCATTTGTAGTATCGGCAACACAACCTCCGGGTGGTAGTTTAGGTGACGAGTGGTTTAATCCAAATACCAACGAATTAAGAAAACTCGTCGCTTTCTCAGGTACTGCTCTTACCTATGTTACTATAAACAGAGCAAACACGTTAGTCGGTAATGTTATTGTTCCAAATATCAGTAACAATACTACTATAACCACATCATCTATTTCGCAAACATTTTCCGATTGGATAACTGCCACAGGTGGCAATATATTCACAGCAAATGGGTATACATATCATACCTTCAATGCATCTTCTACATTTGCAGTTACAATGGGTATTGGTGTCGGCCCAGCATATAATACTGCACAAGTTTTATTGATTGGTGGCGGTGGCGGTGGCGGAGGCGGTACTGGAGGTGGCGGTGGCGCTGGTGGGTTTAGAGAAATATTTGTTTCAAATTTAAAATCTGGAACATATTCAATTATTGTGGGTGCTGGTGGCGCTGGCGGAACTACTACATCTGCACCTGCAGGATATGGATCAAATGGTACATCTACATTTGCAAACCTAAATGCCGGTGTATTTGAAGCCATATATGGTGGCGGTGGTGGTTTTTATGGTCCTCCTACATTCCAGGGCAGACAAGGCGCATCGAGCGGTGCTGCAGGTGCTGGCGGAACAGGTAATACCCCATATGCAGGAACCCCGTCATTAAATCCTGCACAAGGTTTTCCTGCAGGTGCCAATCAAGCAACAGACGGAGCAGGTGCTGGCGGTGGTGGCGGAGGAGCCGGCGGCGTAGGCGGTGCGGGAAGTCCTAATACTGGAGGAACAGGTGGTCCGGGTAAAATTTCAAGTATCAATGGTTGGTCTGCATATTTTGCGGCAGGGGGCGGTGGAGCTACCGCTGGGCCAACAATACCTGCTGGTTCAGGAACAGGTGGAACTGGAGGTGGCGGTCGAGGCGGCAACATAAATTCATTAGGACTTCCTGCATTTACAAATTCTGGTGGCGGTGGCGGCGGAGGCGGTGGAAATGGAAATACTCCAACTCCAGCAATTAATATTGGTGGCAATGGTGGTTCAGGTGTTGTTATAGTAAGATACAGATCAGATTCAACATTATCTTCTATTCCTGTAGATTATCTGTTAGTTGGTGCAGGCGGCGGTGGAGGATTTAGATGGGGTGGCGGAGGTGGCGCTGGGGGCTTACTTCAAGGTACCACTACATTTACATCAAATACACTATATACGATTACAGTTGGCGCAGGTGGAACGGCAGGCATAGCAAATATTCAAGGCGGTACGGGTGTTAGTACTATATTATCTACTCCCACAACCACATTATTTACAGCATATGGAGGTGGCGGCGGAGGATCATCAAAAGAAGACCCTGGCGGTGGAGCATATCCAGAAGCAAATTTACCATTCATAGGTACAGGTGGCGGATCTGGGGGCGGTGCAAGTTCTAAAGGAGCGACTGCAGGTAGTGGGTTTGGATATCTTGGACCAACACAACAAGGTTACCCTGGCGGTACTGGAACATCAGACAATTCTAGTTACGATAGAGCAGGTGGCGGCGGCGGTGCGGGGGGACTTGGAACTTCTGCGCCGACGGGTCAAGCGGGCGCCGGAGGCACTGGCATATATTCTACCATAACAGGTTCTAATGTTGCATATGGTGGAGGTGGTGGAGGTGGGTCAGGTCAGCCGCAGCCTGCTGTTGCAACAGGTGGTGCAGGTGGAGGTGGTGCTGGGGGTGTAGCCAATGGTAATGCTAACTCTGCAGTAAACTTTACTGGAGGCGGCGGTGGAGGCGGCGGTAACCCAGGATTTATAGTTGGTTCAGGTGGTTCAGGTATAGCTGTTTTAAGATATCCCAGTCTTTATCCTAATGCAACTATTGTAAGTGGTGCAACTTACACAACTGCAAATGGATACACCATATATACTTTTATAACATCTGGTAATATTTTATTTTAATATGGCTTTTATAACATCAAACACTCAACCACCTAGCGGCGCACTTGGCGACGAGTGGTATAATCCCCTCACTAATAAAATATATAAGCTTGTTCCTTTAAACGGAACAACTGCATCTTGGGTTGAATATAATATACCTGCATTTAATGGAGTAAATTATCTTTATGCTAATGCTCCATATACTGCTCCTCCGACTCCGCCAGCAATTTCACCGCTATCCTCCGTTAGATTCCTTGCAATCGCCGGCGGTGGCGGTGGCGGAGGTAATGCTGGTTCTGGAGGTGGTGCTGGTGGCGTATTAACAAGTAATACATTATCTATTTCTTCAGGAACTCCGTATGCAATTACAGTAGGCGGTGGAGGTGCGGCAAGTCCCGGAGGTGATCCGACAAGTGCTACTACAGGCACACCCACAACAATTATCGGCGGTGCACTTACCTTAACTGCATTTGGTGGAGGCGCAGGTAGGGGAGCAATTGCGGGATACAATGCACCTGTGCATGGTGGTGGTTCGGGTGGTGGCGCACCCGGGGAAAGTACAACAGTCGGTGTTGGATCTGGTTTTCCTAGTCCAGCAGCATTATTTTACACGCCGACCGGTGCTCAGGGATATCCAGGAGTAGCAGGTGCAGGTTCGGGCGCAAGCAGATCGGGAGGCGGTGGTGGTGGCGCAGGGGGAGTGGGTGAACCTGCCCCAGGAGGAGGATATTCTCCTGCAGGCGGTATTGGTATTAATTTAGATATAGAAGGATCACCTAAGTATTATGCAGGTGGTGGGGGTGGCGGTAGTCATATTAATTCTGGCCCTACTGCAGGGGGTCTAGGTGGTGGCGGTAATGGTGCAAACGGTCCCAGTACCACTGCTGGAACAGCAGGCACGGCATTCTCAGGTGGGGGTGGCGGAACAGGTTCAGGATATAGTGGTGCGGGTGCCGCAGGCGGTTCGGGTGTAGTTATATTTTCACATCCTATATTATACGCAAACGCAACAGTAACAGGTAGTAATGTAATACTCTCAAACACTTCAGGAAATTTAATATACAAGTTTTCTTCACCCGGAACAATAATTTTTACTAGTAGTTTACGTTAATATGGCATTTATAACATCAAACACTCAACCACCTAGCGGCGCACTTGGCGACGAGTGGTATAATCCTGTAGAAAACGTAATCTATAAAATGATTCCGCGTAATGGGACAACACCCGAATGGCACGGATTTGGTAATACTGCGGCAAATGCTGTAATAACTACTACATACACACAAACAAATGTTCAAGTTAATACAAACTTAATTTATTCTCAGGTTGGAGATGTATACTGGAATTCTGTATCTTTATTATTAGATACACCCCTGGCCAATACTATAGTAAATTATGATGCCAGTAATATTAGAAATGATTTGCAAATAGTTAATGCCAATTTTGGTACAACTGATTCACGTACATCTATTAGAGCCTCAGATTTTACTCCATATAACGGTGCAAATGCCACATATGGTTCTTTATATACTCCTATTGCTGGAAAAGATCTCTTTTACGCATCAGGCGTTGTTGGGCCATACCTAAATATACCTTCAAAACAATGGGGCTATTATACATATGATTTCACGGTGGAGTGCTGGGTACGTCCTTTTCAATTAGCAAACTATAACGGTGTTTTTGATCAAGGAGATATGCCAGGTCCACGTATAGTTCTTTTTTCCGACGGCACCGTAGAAGGTGGAGATGGTACCTCAAATTTAACAACAGGTGCAGGTAATGTTTCTGTAGGTAGTTGGACACATATTGCTTTTACCAGACAAGCAGGAATAAGAAATATTTGGATTAACGGTATTGTAAAAGCCACAGCATTTACTTCTGCAGCAAATATAAACGGTTCCGCAATTAGCTATATTGGAAGAACAAATGATGGTTTTTTCTTAAACGGTCACATTGCCGATTTAAGAGTAGTTGTAGGCAATTCTTTATATTCAAATTTTACTGTACCTACATCGGCATTAACATCTGTAGCTAATACGCAGTTATTGCTAGCACAATCCGCCACAATAGTTGATAATAGTATTCAAAACAAGACAGTAACAGTTTTTGGTGGCGCTGCAGTATCAAGCAATAGTCCTTTTGCATCAGGATATAGTATAGTTTTTGATGGTAGTGGAGATTATTTATCCATAGCAGATACCACAATGTTTAAACAGGATTTAAATTTTACTGTAGAAATGTGGATAAATGTTACCGCAAGACCAGGTAGTAATGATGTAAAATTATATCAGCCTCAAAAATCACCAGGCGACGGTGCAGGTCTTCTTGCTATAGCGCTTGATCCTGCAGGTAAAATTGTCATAGATAACCAACAAACTGGAAATGAAATTACCACCGCTGAAGCTATACCATTGGGTGTGTGGAAACATATAGCTTTAGTTAAAAATGGCAATAGTGCCAGTTTGTTTGTGGATGGAATACTGGCCAACACAAAAATATATACAAACTGGCAAGGAACATCTCACAGTGCTGCAATAGGTAGAAGATTAGATACATCTACCGACTACAATGGTTATATTAGTAATTTCCGTTTAGTTACAGCCAACGCACTTTACGGAGCTAGTTTTACACTTCCTACAGCACCAGTAACTCCCACTGCAAATACTAAACTATTAACTTTACAATATAATGGTAATTTTAATAATAGAAATGCTACTGTATATGATGAGAGTCAATACAGAGCTAATCTAATAAAATTTGGTAATGTGACAATGGGTACATTCTCACCTAATAGACCAAATACTCTTAACAATTCTTATTTAGCTAATGTTAATGGTGGTTCTGCATACTTTGATGGATCTGGCGATTACATACGAGATTTAAGTGGTACATCAAATGCTGCATATACTTTTACTGGAGATTTTACTGCCGAGGCATGGGTATATCCTAGGAGTTTATCGGGGACATATTCTTTATTCTGTTTAGGTTCTGAAAATCCAGATAGATATCTGGCATCTATTATTAATGGGCAAATAGTTAGTAGCAAGCAAGGTAATACAGCAACATACTATGTAGGGGCAAATGTTATAGGTAATACGTGGTCACACGTTGCATTTGTTCGTTCAAATAATACAATATCTGCAATTTTAAACGGTAATATTAGTACAACTTCAAATGTCTTTTTAGGTAATATAGGTAACGGTGGATTTACATTAGCGGGTGATTCCAGCGCATCTAGTCCATTCTATGGTTATATCTCAGGTTTCCGTTTGGCAAAACAAGCAGTATATACTGTGGGAGGTAATACCCCCACCCGAATTCCTTTTACAGCAAACGCATCTGTTATAGATACACGGCCAACAGCAAATACTTCAAATAGTGTTTACTTCAACGGTGGATCTTATCTAGTTTCATCTTCAAGTAATGTATTTGGTCTAGGAACAGGTGATTTTACAATAGAATGCTGGGTAAATAGAACAGCATGGAAAAATTCGGATTCAACGATTGTAGATTTTAGACAAACAGGAGTTTCGAATCAAGTAAAACCAAGTTTACAATTTGCAGGAGTGGATTCCATACGTTTTTCTCAAGGTGGAGGAAATAGAATAACGACTTCTGGATTGCGCGGTAATGTTTGGTACCATGTTGCATTGGTTAGATATAACGCAAATACTAGATTATATGTAGGTGGTGTACCTAATTCAACAACATACGTTGACACCAATAATTATGGAACAGGTGTTCAAGACATAATTATCGGTCAGGTTGGAGATAATAAATCTTTTAGTGATGGGTATTTTAATGGTTACATTACTAATTTAAGGATAACTAAAGGTCTTGCTTTATATACCTCAGCTTTCACGCCTATTACTACACCATTGACACCTACAATCTTTACAGGATTAGCTAATGTCACAAGTTTACTTACATTGCAGGGTTCGAATGTAGATAATAGTGGTCGAGGTATTACTTTTACAAATACTGGTACTATTGCAGGATCACCATATAGTCCGTTCGGTACTTATGTTCCTGAAGTACTTTCTACAAATACAAATCTATTATTAAACTTTACATCTGGAGGTGTAATAGATTATGCTGGTCAAGGCAATTTTGAAACGGCAAACGTGGGATTTACCAGTAACATTACGCCAAAATTTAATAAAGCAATAGGTCCATTTGTAAAAGCAGGCACTACACAGATAACAGTTCCCCATGATCCTAAGTATGATTTTACCGAAGATACGGTTCCTTTTACTGTAGATTATTGGATATACCCTACTGCATTTGCCGGGTTAAATGTAAATGCATATGTTATACAAAAGAGTGCCTTATCTGGTTCTGGATATCCTGTTTGGGCATCTAAGATTGCCACTGACGGGAATGTAAGATTCCAAATAGGTGATGCAACAGGGGCATCGACTACGCAAGATATTTTAGGAAATGTTGGATTAATAGGCAATGCATGGAATCATGTTGCGCATACGAGAAATATTGCAAATGTTTTGACTACATGGGTCAATGGTAATATTGCGTCAATGACATTTCAAAATATAACAGTTGTAAGCGATAACTCACGTCCTCTAATAATAGGAAATCAGACTAATGGAGCAGGAACAGGATTTGACGGATATCTTGAAAATATCAGAGTAACTAATGGTGTATGTAGATATACTGCACCGTTTACACCAGACAGAGCAAATACTTATCTAGGTTATCTTGTTTTGTTTTCATCCAGCACAAGCACAACAACCACTGTTTCTATAGTAGCAGCACCTAATGTAACAGCGACAGTGGTTCCAACTCGAGCTACAACTGTCAATTACTTAATAGTTGCAGGTGGCGGCGCGGGTGGCGGCGGAAACGGCGGAGGTGGCGGCGGCGCTGGAGGATTATTGAGTGGCACAATATCTGTTACACCTGGTTCACCTTATACTATTACAGTAGGCGCAGGCGGTGCTACACAAACAGCAAACGGTACACCATCAACTGCACTTACTTTAACTGCAACAGGTGGCGGTGGCGCTTCGGGTGAAACTGGACCTGGACCTTCTCCGATAGCTTCACCTGGCGGATCGGGAGGCGGTGGTGGATCCGCGGGTAGTACTAATCATACTGGCGGTTCAGGTATAACTAGTCCAGTGAGACAAGGATATCCTGGTGGAAACGGACTTACGGATGGAGGCTCTTTGCGCAATGGTGGGGGTGGAGGTGGAGCTGGTAATGTTGGAGGTGCTGCCTCGCCAACACAAGGAGGTCCAGGTGGAATAGGATTTGATTCAAACATCGCAGGCACATCTACATATTATGCTGGCGGTGGAGGTGGAGGTAATTATGGTAGCGCCACAGTTCCGTTGGGAGGTTCGGGTGGTGGAGGCAATGGTGGAATAGGACCAACTGCGCCACCTTTTGCCGGAATACCTACATCTCAAGGTTCCGCTGGATTGACTAATCGTGGCGGAGGTGGCGGAGGTGGTGGTAATTCTTATCCATCGGGAGGAGCATCCGGAGGCTCAGGGGTAGTTATAATATCATATCCTACTGCGTTTATCCTGGCATCCAATACAGGATCCAATGTACTTGTTACAACCGTAGGAGGTAATAACATACATGCATTCTATGCATCTGGAAATATTACATTCTAAATTGGTAAACTTTAAACATACTAGACATATAAATAAATTAATATAGCAATTACCTTGTAATGGTAAGTAAATTAAGGAGAAAAAATGGGACATTTTGCTAAAGTAGAAAACGGAACAGTAACACAAGTTATCGTTGCTGAACAAGATTTTATCGACACTGGTGCTGTAGGAGATCCTAGCACTTGGGTTCAAACAAGTTACAATACTCAGGGTGGAACACATCGCAACGGTGGAACTCCATTGCGTAAGAACTATGCAGGTATTGGATATGTATATGATGCGGGCAGAGATGCATTCTATGCACCTCAACCTTACCCAAGCTGGACTTTGGATGAAGCCACATGCTATTGGAAGGCACCTGTAGATCAACCTGCAGCAGTTATGCCAACGACAGAGGCAGAAGGAACATTCTATGAGTGGGACGAATCTGTTGTAAATTGGAAGGCCGTTACCGTGCCAAAATTAGAAACCCAAGCTTAATCTTACGGATTAGCGGAGACCCGGATCAGTTGTCCGGGTCGCTTGACAAACCTAGTCAAGTCATATATAATTATCCTGTGACCAAATAAATCCCTCAGAAAAATAGTGCCCTATGCACTCTTTGTCTCAGTTTTTGAGAGGGGATCCAAATAGGAGAAAAAATGGATATTAGTTTAAAAACCAACAGTGCAACCATTGTTGATTTGACAGCGAAAGTCTTAAAGGTAATAGGTTTTGTAGTTATAGCAAGTGCAGTAGTATTTGCCTGCAAAACCAAATTAAACAATCTCAAAGAAGCTCAGGCATCATTGCCAAACGGATACGTTACTGCTTCCACAAGAATGAAAGAGTTAGATTGCCTAACCAGAAACATTTATTGGGAAGCTGCATCTGAGCCATTCGAAGGCAAAGTGGGTGTGGCACAAGTAACTATAAACAGAATGAATTCCGGAAAGTTTGCAGATTCAGTATGTGAAGTTGTTTACCAAAAGAATGTCGTTTATCAAAAGGTTATTTGCCAATTTAGTTGGTACTGCGAAAACACTCATAAGATTAGACCAATACACAAACCCCTATGGGAAGAAAGTGAATTGGTAGCTAGAAAAGTCTTATTAGAGAATTTTAGATTACCTTCACTAAAGAATGCACTATATTATCATGCAGATTATGTGCAACCAAATTGGAAAATGCCAAAGATAGAAAAGATCGGTAGACATATATTTTACGGAGATAGAGTATGACATTCTTTAATGCAAATGCTGTTAGAAATTTTCTAAACGAGCATCTATATAAGATATCTGCTGACACCATGGGTTGGCTGGCGGTGATAATGATACATTGTGCCACGCTGCCATCATTACTGGCGTTACTAACAGGACTAAGTGATAAAACACCCAGTCTTGATGTGGTGTTGATGATGTGGGCAGGATTAGTTTTGATGTTTATCAGGTCAGTTGTACTTAAAGATGCGCTTAATATAATTACTATTGGTGTAGGCTTCATGGGACAAGCGGTTTTAATGGCTTTGATACTGTTCAAATAAGACTTGACACGGAACCTAAAATCTGTTATAATAATGGATTAATAAGGAAAAGGTATGAGAGTAGCAATTTGCTCAGATATTCACCTTGAGTTTGGTGATATCAATTTACAGAACACAGACAACGCTGATGTATTAATTCTAGGCGGTGACATCTGCGTTGCTGCCGACATTGGCAGGCCAGACAATGGCAACATCTTTGAAGGTGCTCGCAGTAATCGTATTGTTGATTTCTTTAAGCGTTGTTCATTTCAATTTCCACATGTAATTCTCATCATGGGTAACCATGAGCATTACAACGGTGACTTTGCCGAATCCAAAAACAAACTGCAATCAATGCTTGAGTCCAACATGCTAAGCAACGTATACTTGCTTGACAAGGAGACTAAAGTTATTGATGACACCACATTCATCGGTGGCACTCTGTGGACTGATATGAACAATGGTGACGAACTTACGTTATATCAGTTGCGAACCATGATGAACGATTTTAGATGTGTTAAAAACTCTAATAGAATGGTTCAACGTATGGTTCCTATCTATGAGCCAAATCCTGATTGGACACCCGATGGTAAGAACGGTCTAAGATATGCAACTAACGAAGCGGGTCAGTTTATACAAATAGGTGAGAAAAGAAAAGAAGATGTTTCTACATTTTCACCACAGGATGCCTTTGATGACCACAAGAAAATGCTTGCTTACCTAACGGTTATGCTTGAAGGTAAACATACTGAAAAATTTGTAGTTGTCGGACATCATGCACCATCTAAGCTATCGACTCATCCTCGTTATAAAAATGAGGAAATCATGAACGGTGGCTATAGTTCAGATCTATCTGCATTCATATTAGATAATCCTCAGATCAAGTTGTGGACTCACGGACACACCCATGAGGATTTTGATTATATGCTAGGTTCTACTCGTATTGTCTGTAATCCAAGAGGTTATGATGGTTACGAGGATCGTGCTGATAACTTTACTTTAAAGTATGTAGATGTATGACAGATCAGGAAATAGTTGAGACATACATTAAGATGCAGGAACGCTGGGGTGATAAAATACCTGATCCCGAAGTGTTTCCTGCATCATTTTCTTATTATGTAAAACTATACAGATTTCTATCAGCAAATAATCTATTATGATAGATGCAGAACAGTCCATAGATGCATTGTGTGTAGTAGCCTCAAGCAACATTGTCACACACCTTAGTTATTGGACTACAAATAAAGTGTTCAAAGAGGATAAGATGCTCATAAACGAAAAACTACCCTTTGTCCCCCTTGTAATCCCTCAGTATAACAGACTTGACAACTAATACAAAAGACTATATAATATAAGCATAGCAACCAAAGGAAATCCTATGAATCCCCGAGATATCAAACTAAGCGGTTTAACCTATGAGCAAGTCGAAATGCTCGATATAATGTGGTCTCTTGATAGCGTAGATGAGTTCTTTGATTGGTATGAAACATTGGACAAGGATGATCAAAATACTGTAGATACATTGCAGCGCTTGATTATACTTGAGGTTGCAGATGCCCAATGGGAAAACACAAAAAGGTTCCCGCAGGCCAAGGCAGTACTTAAACAGTTCATGCTATGATACTACCCCAAATACCCAAAATAGATATAAACACTGCTTTGAATAGATTCTATCAGACCAGTGTTGCTGCACATGGCGATGCTGGCTATGCTGCAGGTGCATACCAAATTATACTTACAGAGATTATGACTAATATGCCAAGGCATGAGCAGGATAAACTCCTGAAACAATTCGAATCATTGGAAATGAAACTAATGAAGTTATGACAGTTACAAATAAAAAGATAAGTAGAGATGGCTATTATCAAATAAGCGTGATGCTTGATGATGGCTTTAAGTTTAAAGTACCTGCAAGGGGTTACAACCTACATTCATTATTAGAATTTGAAAAGTCATTAGAGATGGTGAAAGAACACTCCTTCAGGGAGATTACCAAAAAGGATTATGAGAAAATGACAATAGGCGTAGAAGAGAAACAATCTTATAGAAAGAAAAGAATATGACAATAGATCAGTCAGGAACTTTTTTGGTAAGCACTATATTAATGAGTTTGGGCATAGGTGTATTAGGAGTTGTTATACTATTTTTAAATAACATCTACCATAGATTTTGGAAGACAACAGGCTTTGCTGAATGGGCTAAACCATGGGGCAATTATACTGTATCGTTTGTAGAACCAGACACAACTGAACCGAAGGTAGAACCTAAATTAGATAAAGGTGGTAATAATGAGCGCAGAGCAGGACAAACTAAAACATAGTTCACGGCTTTATCAAGATGAAGTCCATATCAAAAAGCAAACAAAGATTGCTAAAGCTCATGGCATGGATGTAAAAGAACCACACAAGTTCAACAAGCATCATGCAATGGATTGTGGTAATCCCAAATGTATGTTATGTGCTAGTCCAAGAAAACTCTTCAAGGAATTAACTATTCAGGAAAAGCGTTTCTATCAGGACAAATTGCATGAAGATAGCAACGATTAAAAGGTAAAACCTTTTTATTACCTGTTAGTAACCCTTTTCTCTAAAGGGTTATTCTTGACCAGTTTGCCAAAAGGTGTTATAATTATGGCATGAAAAGAAAAAAGAGAATTGATCGTAAACATATAGTATATTGCCTGACCAATTGTGTCACAGGTGATTTCTATATAGGCATTACGCAGGGTTTTCGTCAGCGTGACCTTAAAATACGTGTGCAAAAGCATGTACGACGGGCATTGACTGAAGGCAAGTCCTGGACATTGTGCGAAGCAATTCGCTCTTTTGGTCCAGAGTCGTTCGTAGCACAGCAAATTGCTGTAGTGAGAGGCAAGGTTGCAGCACATTCCCTAGAGCGTCAGCTCATAGGTGAGTGCTTACCAACATTAAATACACAGTAACCCATTAACTCTAATGGTTATTGCTTGAGTAATGTTCCATTAGATGTTATAATAAGCACATAGCAAGAAAAGGAAACAAAATGCAAGATGTAAAAGATCTCCCAGTAGTCCCCAAAAACACAGCACGAGAAATGCAAGAGGACGCACTAGCAAAGTTTTTCGCTAATGGCGGAAGTGTAGAAGTTCTCAAGGGACGCAAAAATCCTAAACCGATCTCAGCTCGAGGCAAATCAAATTCAGGTATGAAGACATTGGTTGACCCCACAGCACGCTTTCCTAAAAAGGACTAATATGAAAATGAAACAGATTATTCCGGGTGTGAACAATCATCAACGCTTTAGAGTGATTCTTAATGGTGTAGGGTTTTTCACTACAGTAAAAGAAATGGTTAATATGCCATTCACTGAACAGCGGGTAGCAGTTTGGTTGGCGATTGAACGCATGAAGAATGGTATCCCTTGTAATGGTTTGGCAACGACACATCGTGTATATGATGAGAAGATGCAGGTAAAAGAGTATCAAGTTCAAGTTGATTTAGTTTAAGGAGTATAGTATGGGTAAAATGTCTGAGTTAGATATCGAGATTAATGACTTGTTGAGCAACACCAAGTTCATGATTGGTGAGATTGCAAATTTGCTAAACATACCAGAGAAAATGGTTGAGGATGTTGTAGAAGCTCGTTGGGAAAAGATCAAAGAAGAAGCAGGAATTACCAATGATTAATACAGCAGTGGCAGTGGCAATGGCAGTGCCATTGGACAAGTGCAGTTACTTTCCAAAGACAAGGAAATTATTTATACCTGTTGAAGCGTTCAAAGGTGTAGTGCCTACGGGAAGTCGTTATCCAAGTACATTCTTTGTAAGATCACACTTTACAAATAAAATACTTGAGTTTAGACCATTACAACCTGACGATCCTTTATATGATGAAGATCAATGGGATGGTGAGATGCAAGTATACAGACCAAAACCAGGCATGGCATCTAAGATTGATTACGCAGTTGTAGCACATGAGGACTTAGCATGAACAGATTAGAAATTGTTAAATTAGCATCAAAGGTTGGTGCTAAGGTAGATGCTCCTGCAGACTGGGTATTCACACTAGATCAGCTTGAGGAATTTGTAAAAGAAGTAATACCTAAGCCATTAGATCCAAATCGTTTAGGTGAATATTTACCTGCATGGGCATCCACAGAAATGACTTCAGGTATGCGAAGAGAGATAGTTCACGTTATTCAGAAACAACTAGGAGTGTTATAGTATGATGCCCGCAGGTGAATACTTTATTGGTGACTTATGTTATGTAATGACAAATGAGGAATGGCTAGAAGTATGTGACGTAACCATTCAGGGTAGCCGACTCATTGAAGGTGAATTTCAATTAAAAGATGGTCGTAAATTTGCAATGTACAGTACAGCATATGGTGATGGAACATACTATGATCATTATGGTTTTTCATATAGTGTAGATTCAGGATCAATTGGTTGTATTCGTATAGAGGACATCAAAGCCAATAAGTATGATAACTTATTAGACTTGGGAGCTATACAAGATTTTGATACAGATTTCGTGACGGGTGGAGGCAGAGGTGAACCAGGTTGGGAAGGTCTAATACAATTTGGTCATATAGTAATAGAAACAGATCCCACAGAGGAGGAAGAGTATGAATGATTTTGAAGTAGCACCTGTAGGCTACATACGAGAGATTACGTTATCTAGAGCATTGGCAAATGCAGTTGCAGATCAAATCCGAAAAGAAGATGATCCTCAGTCACCCTGGGATGCAACTAAATTGCCCAATGAAATACGACAAGCATACAATCGTTTATATGGAGAGTATATTCGACAACAGCAAGCGGGTGAGATGTAATGTTTAGATCTTTGTTATGGATAGCTATCTATCTTTTATGCCTTTGTGCATTCTCTATAGAAGCAGAATACACCGACGGAACATATATATCGTTAAGGGGTTGGTATAACTAACTAAAGGATGTCTATGCATAGGTCGATCATAAATCAAGTCAGAGAGCTTATGGATAGGCACTGGAATGCTTTTGAAATTGCAAATAAACTTAATATTGACATAGACACAGTAAAGTTTGCCATGGATGTAATTAAAGGTATATTATCATGAGAATTACTCCTGCTGAGTTTGCCCTTAAAGATATACAGCGCATACAAGTAAAGAATCAGTTTAATGAAACGACAGCGCTCGAAAAACTAGCATACGACAACAAGCGTTTTGAGAATATAGTTGTAGAGAGATTATACAACCAAAGAGCGTTTATAATGTCCATAAAAGCCAAAGGAACTCGCATAGATATGTACATCTAAAAGGTAAAACCTTTTTATTACCTTTTAGTAACCCTGCTCTGTGCAGGGTTTCTCTTGACCGGTTGTTCAAAAGGTGTTATAATTATGACATGAACAGCAAAAAGGAACAATATATGACAGAACGCGAGCAAAAAATGTTTGGTATCAGCATTGAAGATATCAAGACTCAGTACATGCAATCTTTGACAGCAGAGTTGACAGGCATGGAAATGGTTGTGATGGGTGTGCTAAGCGATGCACAAGAGATGATGTCAATGAATAGTTCTTCTATCCCCTCGCCTAACTCCAACGAATATGTTCGCAAGCAATTGAACATAGCAAAGTTCATCTTATCAGAAATGATGGAAGACAAATTGTTACAATCTAACTCTAGAAAGGTACACGCAGTATGAAAGAATTTGTTTTTAGACGTGTTGTAGTTGAGACAGTATTTGTGCGTGCTGAAGATGAGGATGAGGCAGCGGTACTGCTCGAGGAAAATGAATTGTTTGACAATTTGGAAATCCATCGCACCATCGAGAATGGTTGTGATTGGGAGTGTGAAGGTATGTCTAGCATGAGTGGTGCTTAATAAGGAAGCAATATGAAATTATACATTTGGACTCAGTGTCGCGAGAACTATGGTACAGCCGAACAACCTTATTGGAAGTTCAAAGGCGGAATGGATTACTTTGTCCCAATGGGCAAGAGTGTTTCCGATTCGAAGGTAACCGAATTGGTGATGGCTGTGCGTGGCGACATTGAAAGTAATCACCCAATGTATGAAGAATACATTCTAGGTTGGGATGTGGTTGCAGATGATTACATGACAGACTTTGAAAAGAGTCAGTTAGATTTTGAAGGCTTTGTTCGTTATCCCGCAAAAGTATTGGAGCTAGTATGATAGAAAGTAATTTGGTTGACACTTATGGTATGTTCTCACCCGAAGGTGACAAGGCTGTGCACAGTATTGTAGTACGAGCATTAGAGCATAAACTAAATTGGAAAGAGACCTTTGCTGAACTTCGACAGTTGGCAGATAGTAATTCTGATATGTACGGTGAGGCAATGGATACGGTTGTTCGTGAGTATGTGTATGATGCTATCGGTGCGGATGAGCGTGGCGAGTGTTTTTACATATGAAATTTATCTTCATAAGTATAGCAATTCTTGTTACGGGCTGTGCTCAAACTAGTACAGATGCTATGACAGAAAAACAGATTAAGATTATGAACAGCATGAGGAATCCGATTTGCCGTCAGGTAGGATCTTATCTTTATTGTAACGAAATGTGATTATGAATAAACATCTATCTAAAGCATCAGGCATCTGGGCAAAGAATGTATACATTGAGAATGAGCAAAAACACTACATCTTTACAGAGAAGTCATTGGAGCGTTTTGCTCAAGACATTCTTGATGAGTGTATGTATTTGTGTGTTAACGAACTTGCTGATCCTAGGGACACCCCTGAGTCTAAGATAGCAATAAAAATACGAGAGCATTTTAGGAGTGATAATGAATCTTAAGAACTTTGTTATTGTACTAGTTGTACTATGGGTTTGGTTGTCTTTAGATTTTATATTGACACCTACTGCATCAAACCATGCATGTATCAATGGTGAATACTATATCAAGCGTGGCGAGATTTGGATTAAAGAAGATCAACAGTGTATGATGAATACACCAGTTAAATAAGGAAATGGTATGTGGCGTAAAAGAGAAATAGCAAATAAGATGTATGTAGAGCATCTGCATGATAGAATCAAGTATGGAGATGAAACTTTGTTCAAGGCATATGAACATATAGAACAACTTGAGAAACAACTTGATAGATTAGAAATGGAAATGGAAATGCTTACTACAGCACTTAGAGATTTAGAAATCAAATTGAATTCTAAGCCTGCAAGTAATTTTGTGGTGATGTAATGTTCAAGCCTCTAACAGATGTAGTATTAGTAGCAGTAATGCTGATACAGGATCCGGTAACTAAAAAGTTCGATATTAAGTATGATCCGTTAGACTACTATAGCACTTTTGCTGAATGCTATAGAGAAGAGAAAAGACTGACTAAAAAGAACATAGACACCCGGAAGGCTTACATTTGCGTAAGAACGGACAAAGACTAATTGACATACTATCTAAAAGATATTATAATTTAGCAAACAGTAAAGGTGACTTATGACAAAGATTGTAATTAATGCTTGTTACGGTGGGTTTGGTTTATCTGAATTGGCACTGCTTGAGTATAAGCGCAGAGCCAACGTAACAGACCAGTATTTTTTCGATTATAATATCTCTAGAGATGATCAACATCTAGTAGATATCGTAACTGAATGGGGGCATGCTGCCGCATCTAGTTATGCTGATCTAAGGATTATCGAAATACCAGATGGTGTTGAATGGCAAATCGAAGAGTATGATGGTGATGAATGGATTGCTGAAAAGCATAGGACATGGAAATGAATTTTGAAAAGCAAATGTATGACTCCGGTCTAACAGCACAGGGTTGCTGGGACGAGATGGATAGTTATATGCATGAAGCCATTGAGAGGTTTGGTGAATTAGTAGTTCGTCGATGCATCTCAGAAGTAGCAATGATGGGTGTCTCGCAATGGGAGAATCCGGACATAGCTTGGGCGACCAATATGATGGTAACCAATATAAAAGATATCTTTGAAATGAAAGAGCAAGATGTTTGATTTAGTTTTAACTATGTTATTGATGTATCCGGGCAGTGCTACGACCATACAAAAGACTGTGCTGGCTAGATATGAGACAGTCTATCAGTGTGAGCATGCTAAGGATTATATTGTTACCAAGTATAATACTTCGTTGGAGTGTGTCAAAGTAGCAAAGAAAAAGATATGATGGATTGGGAAGAGATTGTAGACAATGCACCAGTATTCTGTCTACTGATGGTGTTCCTATTTCTATTTGGATTTTGTTTTGGTATGTTATTATCATTATTTGTATGAACAAAAAAATTGAAGAACTCGCTCTACAATGCGGCGCATGGCACCAGGTGTATGAACAGAAACGATTTATGGTAGATCGTAAATTTGATGTGGAACAGTTCGCCCAGTTGATTGTGAAAGAATGTGCGGATATTGCAACAATTAATGCACATCAATGGGCAAGTCCTGGTACATATGTACTAAAACATTTTAGAGTTACAGAATGAAAGATAGTGAATTTGCAATAGCATCGATAGCAGTGTTAATAGCAACTGCTTGTGTGGGCGGCGCACTTGGTACTCAGATAGGCAGAGATCAAATGTATGATAGGTGTTTTGAAAATCACAAAAACCTCACAATAATTGAGGCCAGAAAGACTTGTGATGCAATACTCAAAAAGTAAAGTAATTGAGCGTGAGCAAAAGCGCAGGAACAAAATAGATTGGATTATCATTGCTATATTTGTAGCATTGTTTATTTGGCATTTAAAAGTTTAAGGAGACAGTTATGTTTGGAACAACTATGGGCGATATGGTATATCGCTCTGTTAGCGAAATCAACTCAGCAATGAGTCGTGTATATGGGCATATGAGTTTGGCAGTAGGCGTATCAGGTATTGTCAGTTACTTTGTAGGAACTACACCAGAACTATTGCAGTTCTTTTTTACAGGTGCAACAAAATGGATTGTTATCTTTGCTCCGCTTGTTGCAATATTTGGTATTTCCGCAGTACTGGCTAATAATCCCAGTAAGAGCGTAGCGCAATTATGCCTACATAGCTTTGCTGCTCTAATGGGATTGAGCTTTGCAACAATCTTTGCGGTATTTGCTATGGGCAGCATTGTCAGTGCCTTTATGAGTGCAGCAATACTGTTTGGTGTTATGAGTGGGTATGGCTACTTTACCAAACGCAGTCTTGATAGTGTAGGCAAGTTTATGTTTGTGGGATTAATTGCCATTGTGATTGCCAGCATCGTTAACATCTTTATTGGCAGCACTGTGATGCAAATGGTAATCTCTGCAATGGCCATCATTATCTTTTTGGGATTAACTGCCTATGATACGCAAAAGATTCGCGAGGAACTTAGTTTCGAAACCAGCGACTCGGCAGAGGTGCGAGGTGCATTGACATTGTACATGGACTTTATTAATCTGTTCTTGAATTTACTCACACTATTTGGTGATAGAAAATGAACGAACAAATTACACAACTAATGAAACAAGCCGGCACAGATTCCAGCGGCAAATGGATGGACGCGGATCACGCACAAAAGTTTGCCGAGTTGATTATTGAGGAATGTGCCAGAGAATCTGACAAGCAAACTATCTATTGCAGAGGCATTCCTTGGGGCAAATGGATTAAAGACCATTTTGAAATTTTATGAATAGTGAACTAATTAAGACGCTGGCAGATGAGGCCAGAATCAAACCAATGGGTAGTAGTTGGGCCTATCGTCTTTCGGATGAGTTTGAGGAAAAGTTCGCTGAGTTAATTGTGTTGGAGTGTATGCATGACTGCCTGCGTATGCAGTTAGGCAAGCAATATACACCAGAAGAACTGTTGTTTCAAACTAAGTATCGTAAGATTATCAAAGAACATTTCGGAGTGAAGAATGAAGGATTTTGGAGTAAAGAATGAACGAACGAATTAAACAACTCGCTCTACAGGCTCAAATTGGATTATTTGAGGATAAGTCATTTGGATGGAGTGTGATTGCAGGAACGGATCGACACCTATCCAAGTTTGCTGAGTTAATTATAAAAGATAAAGATGAACACATCAAATGGCTAGAAGATAGACTAGCACATCAGACAGAGCAGACAGAAAAAGCTATGGAGATGGCTCATAAACTTATGGGTAAATTAAAGCCATAGTAATGGCCTAAGGAAATACAATGTTAGAAACAATCTGCGAAGTATTAGAAGACGCCTATAAGCGCAATTGGATAACCAGCCGTGATGGCAATGTAAGTATTCGTCATCATGACCGTGACCACTTTTATATCACACCCAGTGGAGTACGCAAGCAAACATTACAGCCAGATCAGTTTAAAAAGATTGCAATTGATAGAACCATAAACAGTGGACACGGCACCGGCATATATACCTACAACTGGAGAGACTTGCCTTACACTGACATCAGCAAGAATCTAACGCCCAGCGGCGAGATTCCCTTGCACTTTGGACTACAACGAGAAATGGGACAGCATGCAGGAGAAGTTCGTGTGGTAGTTCATGTACACCCCACCTATTGTATTGCTGCCATGCACAAAGGTATAGATCTAAGTACAGTTTGTGCGGCATTTCCGGAATTGAATAGATACACCAGAGTGGCACCCAATGTGGGAGATGTTGCCCCCATCAGTCAGGAACTGGCCGATCGTTGTTTTGAAAATCTACAGTTGGCGGATAACGGATATACTGGTTATGACATAATCGGAATCAAGGGTCACGGTGTAGTGTCAATAGATACCTCACCTTGGCGTGCATATGAACATATTGAACGTCTTGAACACATTTGCCGGATTGTTTTGGCATCAGGAGTAAACTAAAAATGACACCCATAGAAGACGATGACGATATCCAAGTCTATAAGCAACCCTGGCGAGGCCTGACACCTGAGCAAATTGACGACATCGTGGCCACAGCCATTGACATTGTGGATGCAGTAATACAAACCATGGATCAGCTCAAGGAGAACAATACTTGAGCAACGAACTAGAGCCCGGTTGCTTGGCAATCATCATAGAATCCGCCCTGGGGATTAATATAGGTAGAATCGTTACTTGTGTAAAGATCAAAGGTGAGCATACACTATATGGTAAAGTATGGACAGTATACTCGAAAGAACAGATATCGTCAGAATACGGGGCAATGGGTCATAATGTAGACGTTCCCGCAAAATGGCTCAAAAAGATTAATCCCAACGAATCCACGGATAAAACTAAAGAATTAGAGCATGAATCCAGTTAGTAGAGTTGTTGCTGTTAACAATGATGTCGTTGACTTCGCTGAAGTATTCAGACAATACAATATCATCAGTCTTGAGCAATCAGTAAAGATACACAACGGCCAGGCAAATAACGGCCGTATTTTGGTCAAGTTTGATCTGGCCAGTATGCCGATGGATCATCTATTAGAGATACTAGGTAGCCTGAGCTTTCCAGTAGAGTATATGTACTGGCTCTATAATCAGTATAATAACAGCACATACATTATGATCGCTTTGGACACAGAAGCCAGAGTCTACAGATTATATTTCGAAAAGCGTATTAGCAAAAAGGCAGAGCCCGAGCAACCACACGAGTGTATCAATTCTGTCAAATGGACGTCGGACCACAAAGGACAACAGATGACAAAGTATTATAGTATCATAACCAAAGATATCAGTTTACTTTATAGCACAGCACAATCATGTGGAATCGAACATCTACCACAGTTCGTAACAGAATATTTAGAACAGCAACAGAATCATTATTTCATGTTTGCAACTGATTTGGGTACAGATCGTATGAGTATTTGCATACCCTTCAAGCCGGACACAATCTACAATAAAGAAATAAAAGAATTTATCGGATATCCCGTTCGGCATTATCAAACAGGAATAGATAAAGATAATAACGTATTTAGTACGTATTATTACAGTATATACAGAAACATAAAGGAATAGTATATGGAATACGCTATAGGCATAGTAATAGGGTTGTTTATAGGATATACTATAGGGAAGCGTGTAGAGAAGCCTATAGAGCAATGTACAGGGAACCGCTCAGAGTTGTCCCCAGAGTTGCGCTCAGAGATGGACAAAAGAGTTGCGGGAAGAGTTGGATAACGATATTGCTATAAGAGATGAGAACAGATATGGCTATATTGGTTATATGCAATATAAGATACTGCTAGAATCCGGAATCGCAACATCTAAATCGAGCCTATATTAGACGGTATTTATATGGCGGAAAAGTGTGGATACTGTGAAGAATCCCAGAGTTTATTATTAATTTTTTAAATTTAAAATCAAATCCTCATAGCCTTAGACTATAATAGTCTCGGTCTATTGCAGAAGCATTTCCTATAGGCATTTGCTATTATAGGCGGAGACTATCGGAATCCGGAATCCAATAGCTTTCTTTATTTGCAATTTGCACAATTTTAAAAGACCCGTTGTCTGAGTAGGATAACGGGTTTCTATTTGACAAGTTATCCAAAATGTGCTATAATAATGACATATTAGAAAAAGGAAATAAAATGTTTTTAAGCACACAGCAGGTTCGGGATTTCGCTAAACAATATGGCGCATTTGCAAAATATACAGACAAGACATCTGCTATAGATTTAAGCAGACGCAGTGTTGTTTTTAAGGAATATAACAATGAGAAAAAGACATTTTTGGCATTGGTTTTAAAGGCATATATTAAAGACCAGGGCGCTGAGAACACAGTTAAAGTAACCGAGGACTATGTAAGGGTAATAGCAGAATTGAAAATCCCAGGTGACATAATTGACGAAATGAGACAAGCAGATGCAGCAATAGAATAACCCTACAACCCTTGTGGAAATAAGGGTATTTGTTGACAGGTTGTCCAAAATGTGCTATAATAAAGACATATTAGAAAAAGGAAACAAAATGACAGTAAAAGATTTGATAGCAGCATTAAAAAGAATGCCCCAGGATGCATCAGTTTGCTTGCAGGGTTCATCGGAAACATTTGATGGCGACAGCCACCCATTTGTTGAGTTGGACGCTGACGGCGGGGTGATTATTCGCGAAGCAGGCTGGTACGAAGTAACCCAATAACCCGTAAGGGTATAAGGGTATTTGTTGACAGGTTGGTCAAAAGGCATTATAATCAATACATGTTACAGCAAAAAGGAAACAAAATGGAAATAGCAGTCAAGTTCAATTCTTCCAAAAAGCGCTTCGAGGGTTTTGTAGATGGCAAAATGGTATCGCGCTCAAGGCACGAATCATATGTAAAAGACCAGCTAGCAAAGCTCGGCTTCAGCGTAGGCGAGGCAGAGAACGACGTGACTGCTAAGGCATCAGAATTTGGTATCAACGAACGCTTCGGCTTCGTCGAGCAAATGGTCGGCATGGTCGCTAAGAAGACCATCGCATCAGCAATT
>Ga0164294_10000197_pt1 | contig 58293 bp, 36 predicted proteins | sample GEODES005metaG_FD_111479 | JGI IMG/M metagenome (GOLD analysis project Ga0164294, IMG submission 111479) | Oligotrophic lake water microbial communities from Sparkling Lake, Wisconsin, USA - GEODES005 metaG | ecosystem: Environmental > Aquatic > Freshwater > Lake | place: USA: Sparkling Lake... | reverse complement strand
TTCCTGCCCAGTTGTGATATCCGTTAGGTCCATTAAATAAACCGATACGACCACCATCTTCTTGCTTCGCATTGATAAAGTAACGAGCGAAAATCAAATCTTTTTCACCACCATTTCTAGCTAAAGCAATATTTTGGTAATTCGCTGTTCCATCTTCCTTCGTTGCAGGAGCGGATAAGTTTAATTGACTACCAAAACCTGGCAAATCTAGAACTGCTTTCGCTGCATCTTTTGCTCTTGTCCAACGCTCCGAACGAGAACCATCTACATACGACATAAATTCAGGATTCGTGTAAGCGGCCATGGCTGAAGATTTTGCCTTCGCTGTCGCCGCGTCGTATAAATCACTGGCGGCATATACTAAAATCCGTGATTTTAATGCCATCGCAGCAGGACGTGTAGCACGACCAGCAGCCAATGAAAGGCCATTCAATGCGGTAGCGGCTTCATCGCAATCTTTCACGATAAATTCGATACACTCTTTCATGGTATTACGCTTAGACAAAAATTCTGTGTCAGCTAATGAGAAAGACTTATCTACGATCGGCACACCACCAAAATAACGAACTAATTGATGGTAAAAATAAGCTCTCATGAACTTCGCTTCTCCAGTCAAACGTGTCACTGTAGCCGCTGGAAATGTAGTTGCCTTTTTCAAGTTTTCGATAGCCAAGTTACAAGCACGTATACGAGTATACATGTTTTGCCAACTTAACGTTCCGTTAATCCAACCTGGATCAGCAGGTTGTGAACGTGATTCCGTAATCGTAGTAATGTTACGACCTGGGTGCGTAAAGGAAGCCTCATCCGTTAGGGAAGCTAACATCTGCTCATTAAATCCTCCTACTCCTAAACCTCCGTAGAGTTCAGTTACAAAGGCATCTGCTAAGCTAGGGTCCGTCCAAACGACAGATTCAGAAAGTTGATCTAAAGGTTTTGTGTTGACAAACTTGTCATTACAGCTCGTAAAGACAGTGCCGAAAACCGATAGCGCAATGATTAAATAACTTTTTTTCATTGTTTTGTCTAGTTAATAATTAAAACGTTGCTGTTAATCCTACATTAATAAGTTTTGATTGCGGGTAGTATTGTCCTGTCGCATTCACTGTTTCAGGATCATATACTCCTAACGCATCCCAAGTAAACATGTTCAAACCGTTGGCATACACTCTGCAATTCTTCAAACCGATTTTGCTCAATGCTTGACCTGGTACATTATATCCAATTTCAAAGTTTTTCAAACGGATGTAATCGTTACTGCGCAACCAATAGGTATTATTTCCTGAGAAATATTGATCATTACGGTTAGCTAAACGAGGATGAACACTGCTTGGATTTTCAACAGTCCAGCGATTTTGGTAAATATCTAATAAGAAGTTACCAATGTTTCCAGACTCACCCGCACTCACGTATTGCATCGCACCAGCAGCTCCTTGAAATAAGATTGTTAAATCAAAGTTTTTGTAAGAAGCACCTAAGTTGAAACCACCTTGAAATAATGGTAATTGAGTAAAATCATTACGAACCTGATCATTGGGATCGATTTTTCCATCCCCATTATAATCCTTGTATTTCATGTCACCAGGACGCAATGTATTTACGATAGCTTTGTAGCTAATTGTATTTGCATCAATAGCTGCTTGGTCTTTAAATACCCCATCATATTGATAAGCTACATAGGTATTCATCGGTCTTCCTGTAGAACGTTGCCATTCGGGAGCTCCTGGAGCTTCATCCCAGAATAAGATTTTATTCTTAGCATAACCTCCATTTAAACCTACGTTGTATTTGAAATCGCCAATTTGATTGCGGTATCCTAAGGTAAAGTCAAAACCTGAGTTTTCAACTTCTCCAATATTCTGAGCTGGTAATGTTAAACCTGTCGACTGAGGAACAGATGCATTTTTTACCCAAAGAATATCCGTACGCTTGTTGTAGAAATAATCTAATTCAAAAGTTACCTTATCGTTAAATAATGAACCTTCTAAACCGATATCCGAGTTTGTAGCCACCTCCCACTTAATGTTGTTATTAGGGATTTTGGTTTCAAACAAGGTTTTTGTTTCTACGTTTCCAATCACATAACTACGGAAACCATAGGTAGATAAGTATTGGTAGGTAGCAATTTGGTCATTACCCATTTGTCCCCATGAACCTCTTACTTTCAAGAAGTTAATAACCGGCAATTGATCTTTAATAAAGCTCTCTTCAGACATAACCCAACCTAACATACCGCCTGGGAAAAAACCATAACGAGTTGCTTCAGGGAAAATATCTGAACCATCATATCGCCATAAGAATTCTGCTAAATACTTCTCTTTAAAGTTATAAGCCACACGACCAAAATAATTCAAACGTGCACGCTCATAAGCACCACCACCATTATTTTTCTCTAAATCACCTCCTGCAAATATTTGATCCAAAGCAGGTGAAATAAAGAAGCGGCGATAGGCATTAAAGTTATCTCCAACAATCGTTTCTCTGTTAGAACCTGCTAAAAAAGTAACACTATGATCATCAAACTTCCGCTCATATGTCATGATAGCTCCTAACAAGATATTTAATTGATTCTCATCTCCTAAGGTTAAACGAGGCTCAGCAGGTCCACGCTTACTAGCCACCAACGTAGGTGTCTTCCCATCTGCTTCAAATCCTACACCTTTTTCATATAAAGTCCAAGGTGTCTCCCAACGCTTAGTTGCACGGAAACGCTTATCAATCGCAGCAGTACCTGTAAATTTCAAACCTTGTACCCAAGGAATTTTAACGTCTAACTGGCCATTTGTTTGGAAATAACTTTGCTTATCCGTTTCATATCCCGTTTGGTTGGTTGTAATAACCACTGGATTTTCTCCATTCTCAATATCAGGACCCGGACGACCATCTGGCCAATAAGCTGGTTGGTTTGGTTTTCCACGCATTTGCATACGGAAAATTGCACCTGCTGCTTTTGTAGGAAATCTACGTTGCTCCTCACGACCCATTAATCCAATAGATAAATTAACGTTTTCGTTAATCTTTGCATCTAAGTTTAAACGCAAATCATATTGATCATAACCCGTCGCCGAATTTTTATAATAAGCATCTTGATTTTGATAGCCTAATGAAGCCAAATACTTAATATTCTCGCTACCACCACTCATCTGAACATTGTGGCGAGTTTGTGGAGACCATGCTTTCAACGTAGCTCCATACCAATCCGTGTCTGGGTGCAACCAAGGATCTGATCCATCTTTGTATTGTTGCATGTCTGTCGGCGAATAAGGTGCTTTACGTCCGTTATAAACGCCTGTTGCCTTATAAGCTGCTGTAGCATCTGCCCATTGTGCAGTAGGTAAACCATAAATATCTAAATCGTTTAACATACCCGCATATTGCGCAGCATTCGCTAATTTAGGAATTACGGTTGGCTGAGAAAAACCTTGATTGAATGAATAAGACAACTCAGGCTTTCCTGATTTTCCCTTCTTCGTTGTAATCAAAATAACCCCATTCGCTGCACGAGCTCCATAAATCGCTGCCGATGCATCTTTCAAAACCGAAATGGTCTCAATATCTGCCGGATTAATACGATCTAATCCACCCGCACGATTTGGAATACCGTCAATTACAATCAAGGCATCATTATTATTCAATGTGTTCGCACCACGAATACGAATAGATGAACCATCATAACCAGGCTCTCCAGAACGGTTAACTGCAACAACTCCGGCCATCCGACCTGCAAGTGAGTTACTTAAGTTAACGCTTGGCGATTTCTGAAGGTCAGTTCCTTTTACGGCAACAACAGATCCCGAAATCGTAGCTTTTTTCTGAACACCATAACCCACGACCACAACCTCAGAAAGGCTTTTTGCATCAGGATTAAGGGACACATTAATAATGCTTTGATTCCCCACGGTTATCTCCTTTGCTTCATAACTCACAAAAGTGAAAACCAATTTACTCGTTGCACTAGGAACTGAAACGCTATACTTTCCTTCTGCATTGGAGGTCGTTCCCTTGTTGGTTTCCTTAACAATAATGTTAACGCCAATCAGGGCTTCCCCTTTTTCATCCGTAACTTTTCCAGTTACCGTGCGATTTTGGCCAAATGATACCCTCGAAAAGGATAACAAAAAAGCCAGCAAGAAAAGTAACTTGCTTGGGTAAAATTTTGTGTTCATAGAGTGATAAGTTAAAAGGTTTAAATGAAAAAATAATTCTATTTAAAAAGCAAATAATCCATAAACATAAACATGGAATTTTAATAAAAAAAATTTAAAGTTGAGTTTTTATCGAAAAAACTGCCCCCACATTTCGTAAAGACATATTGTATCAAAAAGATAAATTAATGAGGAGAAAAAACTTTTATTAGTTTAATCTAATAAATAAACGGATTTATCGGTAAAATTCGAGGAAAAACACAAGACCAAAAATGTCTATCGTAGGAACAACATTTAAAAAAACATAAAAAAACCTGATAAAAATTATCAGGTTTTTTTCTCTAATTTCCTTTCGGCGCTCGATAGGCGAGTGGTCGCCAAATATTATTTCTCGAATTAATATCCGGAAACGAATGGTCGGGATCGATACTCACCGATTTAATCGGCAAGTTCGTCGATGTCTTAAAGGTCCACGATCCGCCCCGCTGCCAAATCTCCACGGGAAAAGTATAGCGCTCTTTGGCACCACTCACTAATTCCACTTCGACCAAAGCCGGCATCGCCATTTTATCTAAATTTTCAATGGTGACGATGGCTCCTTTGGCCGCATCCTGCTCGATGTACACCACATCCTTCACCGACTGATCTAATTTCCACAACTCATAAAACCATGCACGCCAAAACCATGTCAAATCCTCCCCTGCACCATCCTCCATCGATTTAAAGAAATCCAAGGGCGTCGGGTGTTTAAAGGCCCAACGAGCAATGTATTGTTTAAAAGCATAATCAAAACGATCCGGGCCTAAAATATTTTCACGCAACATCCGTAAACCAAAACCCGGCTTGTTATAAGCTTCCCAACCTAAATTTTGCGGCTGAACGACATCCGGAATCGACATAATCGGATCCGCATTTTCACGGAAAATTCGAGAGGCCAATTGATGCATATCAAATTTGGGATTTTTAAATTCCCCCTTATTAAACGCATCCGTAGAATAAAAATTAATGAAGGTATTAAAACCCTCATCCATCCATGGGAATTTACGCTCGTTCGAACCTACGATCATCGGGAACCAGTTGTGCCCAAATTCATGATCCGTCACGCCCCATAATGACCGCGTTTGATCACGATATCCACAAAATATAATACCCGGATATTCCATACCCGATACGATTCCCGCTACGTTCGTCGCCACCGGATACGTATACTCATATAACCAATTCGAATAATGCTCTATCGACGCCTTCACATATTCCGTGGAACGACCATAGGCATTTTGTCCATCTGACTCCACCGGATAGACGGAAACTGCCAACGACTTTTTGCCACTCGGCAAATTAATCCTTGCCGCATCCATAATGAAGGACTTAGATGTAGCAAAAGCCACATCCCGCGCATTTTGACATTTAAATTTCCAAGTCAACCGATCTTTCGCTGGTCGAGACGCGGGATCCAACACCTCCGCTGCCGAACGAATGATCACCGTTTTTTCCGATTGATTCGCCGCGGTCCAGCGTTTTACTTGTTCCGCCGTATACACTTCCGTCGGGTTGACTAATTCCCCAGAACCTACCACAATATGAGAAGCAGGCACCGTAATGGCATATTCAAAATTGCCATATTCCAAATAAAACTCACCCGCTCCTAAATATGGAAGCACGTTCCAGCCTTCGATATCATCATACACACACATCCGTGGAAACCATTGGGCCACCGTAAAAATCGCACCATTTTTCGTTTCTTGAATACCCATGCGATCATGGCCGTTGGTCGGTGAAGTAAAGGAATACACGATTTTAATCTTCGCCACCCCGATTTTATCCGCCAATGGCTGTGCCAAACGAATCGGCATCCGCGTATCTTCCACCACATAATTTGCTGGCTTTCCATCAATGAATACACTTTCGATTTTATAACCGCCCTCAAAACCGATGTTGCCAAATCGCCCGCCAGAAATCGGCGTCGACTTACCCCCACGGGATTGCGTACTGAAGGAATTTTGATCTAATTGCAACCACAAAAAGGGCAATTTATCCGGTGAATTATTTTTGTAAGTCATTTCAACTTCGCCAGAAATTTTCCGCGCCGCCTCATCTAAACTGGCTGAAATTTTATAATCCACCGAGTTTTGCCAATAGCCTGCCGCCGGAATTCCTGCCCCCGTACGCGCCGAAGAAACCGGCCCGTAATTCCATAATGGATGAAATAATTCGTAGGCATTGTATGTGGATTTTGTTTGAGCCAAAGCCGCAGAACCACAAAAAGCAATCAAAAAACCTATTTTTCTCAACATATATTTTTAATTAAAAATGGTCAAATTTTCCTCATCCATCAAACGCTTCGATAAACCCAGCGCCTTCGGTACCTCATAGTGGTAGAAGAATTTCATCGTATGAATTTTATCTTGGTAAAAAGCTAGCTCATCTGCACTCAAGCCTCCTGCTTTCAGGGCAGCCGCAGCTATATTTCCCTGCTTCAGCCATTGCCATGCCACCGTAACGATACCAAACAATTCCATATACAAGGTGGAATCAGCTAAAAAAACGTCAAACTCCCCTTTCATCGCAATGCCCAATTTATGCATCGTCACCTTGGTCAAATTGGCCACTTCCGCTTCTAAAATACCCGCATATTTAGCCACCAAATCAGAAGATTTACCTGATTCAATATCCTTTGCAATCCATTTCCCTAAGGTTTGAAGCGCCTGTCCATTGTTTGAAGGGATGCCTCTGCCTAACAACGTTAAGCCGTGAATTCCGGTGGTTCCTTCATATATAGACATAATCCGAACGTCTCTGGCCATTTGCTCCAAAGGAAAATCTTCCGTATACCCATAACCACCTAATACTTGTAGTCCTTGGTTCACCGCCAAAATTCCCATTTCGGCTGGATAGGTTTTTGCCACAGTGGTCATTAGATCTAACAACAATTGGGCCTCTGCCTTTTCCTCGCCATCCGCGCACTTCGTTAAATCATCCCAAAGGAGACATTGAAAAAGCAATCCCATGGATCCTTCGACAATGGCCTTTTGGAAATACAACATACGCTGAACATCCGGATGATTTTTAATTAAGGTCGGCGGAGTATTTGGATCTTTATTGGTCAATAAACGCCCCTGAGATCTTTCGTTTGCATATTGCTTAGAGAAATGATAGGCGGCAGAAGCAATATAAGCCCCACCCATACCGACTCCGATTCGCGCCTCATTCATCATTTGAAACATGTACTTGAGGCCTTTGTTGGGCTCGCCAACTAAATAACCTATCGATGGTCCTTTATCTCCAAAGGATAAATGAAGTGCCGGTGTCGCTTTTTGGCCCATTTTATGGTAGACCCCTAAAGAAACCACCTCATTTTGGACCAATTGGCCATTTTCTATGCGCTTTTTAGGCACGACAAGAAGGGAAATTCCCTTCGTACCTGCCGGAGCACCCTCTAATCTAGCTAAAACTAAGTGGATGATATTTTCAGAAAAGTGATTGTCTCCTCCTGAAATGAATATTTTTTGACCTTTAATCGAATAGGTTCCATCTCCTAAATCTTTGGCAGATGTGGAAACGTCGTTCAATGAGCTTCCCGCTTGTGGTTCTGTCAAACACATCGTACCCGCCCATTTGCCAGAAAGCATGTTAGGAACAAATTTATCCGCTAATTCTTTTGAACCAAAAGAGGCAATTAAATGTGCCGCACCATGTGAAAGACCGGTAAACATGACAATCGAATTATGCGCCGCACCCCGAATGAATTCATGTGCCCCGCCCACTAATGATGGCAATTGCTGACCACCATGCTCAAGATCAAATGTAACACCAATCATGCCCGACTCTCCCATCTCCTTCATATAGGGTTCTACCCCTGGATGCACTTGAACCACACCATCCACTAATTCAGCCGCTTTGCGATCTGAATCCACATAAATGGGACGCAAGTATTTTTCTGCAATTAAATCAGCTGAATCCAATAACATGTCGAACATGTCAGGTGTATAATCCGCAAAGCGAGGATATTTACAAAGGGAATCCACATGAAAAACCTCCTTTAAAAGGAAGTCGAGGTTACGACGGTCGTATTCTTTAGCCATTTGCTTTTATTTTTAATGAACAAATTTGCAGAGAAAAAATATATTATGCAAGCATACTATTTATTTGTCGGCAAATTTAATTTGCCTTTAAAAAACCTATAAAGGGGGAAGGCTTAAACCAAGGTTATATGGAATCCAGGCGGCCTTTCGACAATCCCATAAGGCATAATCTTTGTAGCGGATATTATAGAAATCGACATAGAATCCGAGTTTTCGATAAGTCTCTTCGGGAATGTTCGAATAGCGGTCGACCCTAAGTCGTTGGCGTTGTAATCCACCGACTAAAAAATAGCCCACAACCTGTTGCTCCGCATCATTCAAGCATTTCATATTCCCAATAATCTGGGCTGGCACTTTATCAAACAAACCACCTCCAAGGGTTCGTTGTTCTTCTTGCCTTTTCCAAAAGGTGTAGGCTTCTTTGGAAACTGTGTAGACGCTTAATTGGACCACGACATCCGTCATATCATGGTAATCCACGGGTTTTATGGACAAAGGAATCGAAGTTCCATCCAGCAAAAAGTCAGAAATCAAGATGGGCTGTGTGTTTTGAGGAGCTTGCCAGCATTTACAATCGCATACCGGAACAGGTGCTGGCGGCGGCGGCGGTTCTGGGCAAGTGGTTAAAAATTGGACAAAATCCTGCTTTTTGATCATATAATAATCTTCCGAACCTTTTTTATCTTGAATGGAAGCACTTAAATCAAAGCGCATATTTTCCACTTTTTCTGCATTCTTAAAGGCATATGAAAAAGTAGAAAGACTAATTTGCGCTTTTAATTCATCCAAGCTGGATTCGATTTGCTTCCCATTCACCGTTAGAATTCGAACTTTGTACTTCTTACCTACCTGGCCTTTAAAGGTCGCAGGAGTCTGATAAACCCCTTTTTGGGTTTCTTTCAAAGATACGCTCGCACCTGTTTCATCCAAAATCTTCACATCAGCGCCTGGAATAACCTGCCCTTGAAACTCCGTGATATCATAAGGCGAATAGGCCGCGGTATAATTCAAACGAACCGTGTAAGGGCCGGTCAGGGAACTCATTTCGCCAGAAACAACGATGGCCGAACTTAAATTTTGGGTTTTAAAATCCGTCACCTCGGTCTCACATGCGCAGAGGATAAGCCAACAAAAAACGAGGATCCAAGCTCTCATCAGAATTTAAAGTTATAGGTGATGGACGGAATCGCGGCGCCTAAAATGGACAATTGGTACGTTCTCGCCTGGTTGATCAAACCGGTCGAGGAACGGAAAAATAGCGAATAGGCATTTTCCCTAGCGAGCACATTGTAAATCGAGAAATTCCAAGAACCCTGCCATTTTTTCCCGGCCTTCGGTTCTACCGTAATTCCAATGTCCATGCGCATATAAAAGGGTATTCGTTCCTCATTCCGCAAGGTAAAACTGGGACTCGAATAGCCATCCAATACCTGCGTGATGGTGGAGCCTACTAAATAGGTATTGGTGGAACCACCATATTTATAGGTAGTAGGCGTGAGACCGGGGCGAGGAAAGATGCCGTTGGCATTCGCATAATCCAATAATTCATTATAGGCATACAACTTATAGCGGCCATTTGGATAGGTAATCGGCCGACCGGTCATGTAGGTGAAATTCGCATTAAACGAAATCCGCTTCGTAAATCGATTATTCAGTACAAATTTAAATGTATGCGGCGTATCAAAATTTGCCGGAAATTCGAGTCCGAAATTCGCCTCCGATTGATTGGCATTGGCTTCGATTTGTCGGAAAGTTCGCGCATAGGTATAGGAAACCCAGCCGGTTAAACGAATCCCGCGGGCCTTTTTTAAGAAAAGCTCGGCCCCATAGGCTCGGCCTTTGCCGACTAACAATTCGGTTTCTACCGTCGGGTTTAAATACAAAGCCGCTCCATCAATGTAATCGACCACATTTTTTAAATCCTTGTAATAGATTTCCAAGGAAGTTTCGAAAACCGCATTTTGGTCATTGGTGAAATTTTTGAAAATACCAATGGAATATTGGTCGGCAATCTGCTGAGGCAAATACGGATTCGCATTCTTCCAAACATCTACCGGGGAAATCGCCATGGTGTTTGACAACAAATGCCTGAACTGCTGCATGCGGGTAAAGCCAGCTTTAAATGACAGGCTTGTGTCCACCTTAAAAGCCAAGGACAAACGTGGTTCAAAACCGCCGTAGGTTTGAATGACCGAACCGGAAGCGTAGCGCGTCGTGTCTTTGATTGTGTTAAAGGCGCGAGGAATACCGTTTTTGTATCCATAAAAATCAAGCGGACCGAGCAATTGATACATCGCATATCGCAGCCCATAATCCAAACTGATTTTCTCCGACAAGCGCGTGCTATGACCGACATAGGCAGATATCTCACGTGAATTTTCTGTCGACATAGGAAACTTTTCAATCGCAGAACCAGGGGCATTCGGAAGAAAACTCCCCGCATCGTTTTGAAAGGCGCTGAATTCAAAGCCAAGATCCAGGCGGTTTTTAAGATTGATTTCCAAACTTAGATCTTCTTTGATGGATTTTTGAATGATCGAGGGGCGCCAAATAAATTCCACACCTTGTTTCAAACCTTCAATTCCATAGGCATAATCACTCAAGAAAGCGGTGAAATTATGGGAAATCCCCTTTCCGATGAGCGCATTGTGTTTGACGCTAAACACCTTCGTATTCCAGGAATAAAGGGTATCCGAGGCGAATTTAAAGCCGTCATTGCTTACATAGGCTGAAAAAGAAATACGTTGATTCTTCCCAAATCGATGCGTTAATTTCACATTTACATCATAAAAATCGGCCTTACTTTTTGCCAAAGCCGGATTTGGAAAATACTTCATGTAAAAATCCGACAAGGATCCGCGGGCGCCCACAATCAAAGAAGTCTTCCCCTTAATCAACGGACCATCGAAAAGCAATCGACTGGAGATCGGCCCGACACCCCCTTCAATTCCCCATTTCTCCACATTGCCTTCTTTCAAACGTACATCGAGTACCGCAGAAGCCCTGCCACCATACATGGACGGAATGCCGCCCTTGAATAAACTCAAATCCTGCACCATATCCGCATTAAAGCCCGTGAAAAATCCGAACAAATGGGACGTGTTAAATAAAGGTACACCGTCCAAAAGCACTAAATTTTGATCCACATTCCCGCCCCGCACGTTAAAGCCTGAGGCGCCCTCCCCAATGGTAGAAACCCCCGGCAATAACATAATACTCCGAATCACATCCGCCTCCCCCATCAGGTTCGGTAATTTTTTTAAGGTTTTGGAGGACATTTTTTCCACGCCCATGATGGTACGATTCACATTCGCATCAGCCTTTTCGGCGGTAATGACGACTTCATCGAGCAATTGTTCCGCCCGCTGCAAAGCCACCGCAATCTCCATCGATTTCGTTAATTCGATGCGCTCTAATTTGAATTTATAGCCTAAACTGCGAACAACGATTTGGTAGGTTCTAGCGGGAAGCGTGAGGGAAAATCGGCCCGAAGAATCTGTTTTCGCACCGATCGACAAACCTGAAAATAGAATATTCGCCCCTTCTAAGGGCGCCTTGGTCTCGAAGTCCGTCACCCGACCCGATAAAATCACATAGCCATTTTTTTGTGCCCAGGCGCTGAGAGGCAAGCAAAATAGAAGAATTAGTAGGATTGCCCTCATTTGTGTGTATTTCGTAATATGAGCAGACCTTTCGCCTGTTTCCATGCCGGATCAAAACCGCCGGCGGGAAATTTCGCCACCGCATGGCTTCCCAACACGAGGTCGATATCGCCATCTCCGTCGACATCCCCCGCATCCATGACGCTCCAGCGGCCTAAGTGATGAATGGGTAGTGTTTTTTGAGTAAATGTTTTACCTTGATTTTCGATGTACATAAATCCTTCCAATGGTCTTTTGGCCACATCTGGGAAGAGGGCAATCGAAGCAATGTCCTGATCTCCATCGCCGTCAAAATCTGCCGCAATGGCTTTTGTGGCTCCGTTTTGTGGGAAAAATTGCCAAGGCTTATAGGTGAAATCCCCCGTGTTTTGATAGATATAAATCCCGTGATAAGGTTTTAAAATCGTAGAGAAATCTGCATTATCTCCGGCGGTACACAACAAATCCAAGTCGCCATCCCCGTCCATATCAACTAAATCAAAAGACGATGTTCCATAAATCGAAGGAAATCGTTGCAATATCTTTTCCTTAAAATGCAGCCCTCCTTCATTTAGATACAGAATTACGCGTTCGTCGCCTTGGGCAAACAAACTCGCCATGTCCAAGCGCCCATCCTGATTAAAATCCCGAACGATGGTACGAGTAGCGCCAGTTTGCGGATTCAAGATCGTTTTTTGATAATTTCCCTTGGTGTCTTTTTTCCACACCGATAATCCCCCTTCTTTAAAGCCAAATTCGCTCAAAATTAATTCATCGCCCACCTCCGCATCTAGGTTTTGTGCGGATAAATAAATCGGCCGATTCAGTCCTTTCATCACGGATTTCAGAACGGTATATTTTCCCTTGGATAGATCTACTAAATCCGTATAACCATTCACTTTGGGATTCGCTTGAGTCGTCGTCCCGATGTAGGTGAAAAAATATTGATTTTTGCCTAGCCCGGTTTTTTCGATATGGGTTAGCGCGTTTTGATTAGTAATTTTTTGAATCAAATTGCCTTTGGAATCTAATTGCCAAATAATCCGATTGGATTGATCGCCGGCGAGGATTTGTTGGCTCGCCGCATCAATAGAAATACTTGTCATATTGGGGAAAGTACCGTTCGTGATTTCCAAAGAAACATCTTCCGCAGAAAACAAACCTTGCAATTCCTGCAAAGGTGCATAGGCGGGTTCCGCTAATGTTTCAGGTGCCTGATCGATGTAGTAGGCCTTAATTTTTTCATAATCTTCCATCGAAATCATTTGGGTGGAAGGACGTAAAATGGCATAATCCTTTAAGGGTGCGGGTAAATTTGCGATTTCATCCTCGATGCCCATCAAAATCCCCATGTAGGGAAGCGTGCTTAATTGCCACACGTTTTTGGGTAATAAGGCTGGCGAAGGCAACACGTGGCAGGAGGCACAATAGGTTTTAGCAAGTGCTTCCCCTTCTTCTACTTTTTTACCACAGGACCATAAACTCATTTCAGCTAGACCTAGGAGCAAAATCAATCCGAAAAAAATGTGTTTTCGGTGGTGCATTAAGGGCGCTTTCTGAATAATTGGATGTAATCGTTATTACGCGTTACGAAATACAAGGGGCCTTTGGTGTACGAACTGTTTTAATGTCACGCACATCGCCCTCTTGTAAAAATCCGGTATCCGTTGGAACCAAAGCCTTAAAATGTCCTTTCCCATCCCCCTTTAAAATGAGGCCAAAAAATGCATCATACCGAGCTTGATACATAGAAGCGCCATTAAAATTACCCCCAATAATCACATCTAATTTTCCGTCTTTGTCCACATCCTCGCTACGGAGTACCATTATTTTGGACACTTGGGCTAAACTAGGCAATGCGCTCATCTTAAATTTACCGCCTCCGATATTTTCAAGGTAAACAGATTCAAAGGTATTGATCAATTTTTCTTCAGCGCCCTCCAATTCCTTTTCATTAAATAATTCAGCTAAGCTCTTTCCGGCGAATTCTTTATAATTCGTATATTTTTTATTGATGATGCTAGGCATCTGCTTACCCATTTCGTCCTTACTATTAATTGGATACCAATCATCATCGCGGCTGTAGCCGATGATATGTTCTTTGGTATCGTTTTTATCAATGTCCTTAATGTACATTTTCAGTTTCCCATCGAGCGATTTACGTAATTTCGTATTCGTACCTAAATTACCTACCACAAAATCCACATCACCATCCCGGTCAAAATCACCTGCCGTCAAGCCCGACCAAAAACCCGTAAATTCTTCCAAACCATTTGCTAAAGGAGTGAACTTACCTGCCGTATTGATATACATTTTAATCGGCATCCAATCCCCCACGACGGTCAAATCCTGATCCCCATCCCGGTCTATGTCCGACCATATCGCCTCCGAAATCATCCCAGCTTCTCTAACATCAGGGGCTTGTGCGACCGTCACGTCCTTGAATTTTCCTTGGCCATTATTGACCAGTAAATAGGACCGCGGCGATTTTCCATAGCTATAGGCTACGACACGACCGCCGACAAACAAATCCATATCCCCATCTTTATCAAAATCGCATGGGCGAACGACCGACTTATTATCGTACATCGGCGGCAAGGCTTGGAAATCGCGAGTGAAATTTCCCTTGCCATCATTTAGATATAGGCGGTCAAATTGCTCCGGCATTTGATCATAAAACTCATTTCCGCCTGTCACCACATATAAATCCTGATCCTTATCTCCGTCCGCATCAAAAAACAGCGCATCGACATCTTCATAAAGCGAATCCACAAAAAATGCCGTTTGTTTCGAAGGAACAAAACCTGCCCCTTTTTGTAGGAATAACTGGCCCGCCTGGTATTTAGCGCCGCCCACATAAAAATCGTCTAGGCCATCGCCATTCACATCACCCACGGCCATTTTTGGTCCCTCGATGGACACCTTAAATGGAATCAATAATTCTCGATTGAAATCAAAATAGGTGTTTTCAAGGTGTTTGTAAGCGAGCGGAACCGTCGAAGTGACTTCCTCAAACATCGGTTTCGCGGGCTCGAAAAACTGAAAATCCTTGACATTTATTTTCGCGTTTTTTTGCGAAAGGACGAGCATTTGATTGATCTTCGGATTTTTAACGATTTCCATTTTTTGGTTTTCCCAAACCACAATGAGCGAATCCACTTGAGTTAAGGCACCAATTCCGAAAAATAGCGTTGGTTCCACCGAACTCATAAAACCGCGAGTAGGCATGAGCTGCTGCATTTGCTGCCCATCCTTCGTTTTCAAAATCACCTTCGCGCCAATCCCAAAGGTATTTCCTCCCTCGCCTTTAAATTTGATTTTGACAAAATTGTGTTTGAGCAATTGCCGCGCATTGTTCTGGTAAATCCCCGCGGGCTCATTTAAATTATTCGAGATTAAATCTAAATCCCCATCATTATCCAAATCCGCATAAGCTGCGCCATTGGAAATTCCTTCCGCCTCAAAACCCCAGGCCATTGATTTATCCAAGAATCGAAGGTCCTTCGCTCCTTTGTATAAATAATTATGCACCTTGCCCGAAGGCATGAGGTCGATGGCCTGCTGGTCTAATTTCTCCGACGTAGGCAATCCATAATGTAAGGAATCTCCGACCACAAATTTCAAATAATCGAGGTCATTGGGCCGACGTAAAATTCCGTTCGAAATGAAAATATCTTTGATGCCATCGCCGTCATAATCGGCTAAAAGCGTACTCCAACTCCAATCTGTCGCCGCCACCCCCGATGAGGCCGCAATGTCTGAGAATTTCTTGCCACCCATGTTCAATTGCAAACAATTCCGGCTGTATTGATTGAAATACCCAAATTGCAATTTGTACAAATAGATATCCAGCGGATCCTCACCCACCGATGATTTTTCCACTTTTTCGTCATCTGGATACATGTCTAGCGTCATGATGTCTTGGTAGCCATCATTATTGATATCCGCCATGTCCGAGCCCATCGAAAAGCGACTTAAGTGTTTGAAATGATCTTTGATGCCTTCTTTGAAGGTGCCATCTTGTTGGTTTATGTAATAATAATCATCCTCGTGGAAGTCGTTGGATACATATAGATCGAGCCAACCGTCATTATTCAAATCCCCCACAGAAAGCCCTAATCCATAACCCATGGCGGCTTGATAAATGCCGGATTCTTTGGAAACATCTTTAAAATGCCCGCCATCATTTCGGTATAGATAATCTCCAGCTTCGTTGTCTTTCAACATCCGTGTATTTACGCGATCATACGAACGGGTGTTGTGAACCGCATGATTCAACAAATAACAATCCAAATCCCCATCTTTGTCATAATCGAAAAAGGCCGCTTGGGTCGAGAATCCAGTAAAATCTATGCCAAAGGCATTGGCTTTTTCGGTGAAGGTTAAATCGCCGTTGTTAATGTATAATTCATTCGAGCCCTCCATGCCTTTAAAATTCCCCACGGCACACACGTAGATATCTAAAAGCCCATCGGCATTCACATCCGCCATGGTCACCCCGGTTTTCCAATCGGAAAATCCTTCGATACCAGCCTTCGTGGAAATGTCTTCGAATTCCATGTTACCCTTATTCAGGTACAATTTATTTTTGCCTTGGTTGGACACAAAAAACAGATCCACCAGCCCGTCATTATTGATATCGCCGGCAGAAACACCGCCTCCATTGTAAAAATAGAGGTAATCTAAGATGTTGAAATCTTTGGTTTCGGTGATGTTATTTGAGAAATCGATGTGCGTTTTTTTGCTGTCTAATTTCTCGAACAATACGACATCCTTTTCCCCTGAGGAACAAGCCATCAGGTTCAATAAAAGGATACAGAAGCTTAAAAATTTAAACAATGGGTTCATCATATACTATTTTTTCAAACTAAATACTTGGGCAGGATCGTTGTTTTTTGCAAGGACCCATTTGATAGATTTGCCAACGGATTTCACCGCCGCCATTTTACGTACTTGACCTCGGGTCCTAAACCCGGAATCCTTAGATAATACTACTTTGAATTTTCCTTTTCCGAGGCCCTGTAATAGCAAACCGTAATTCGCGTCAAAACGCCCCCATTCCGGCAAGGAATCGAAAAAATTACCCGCTAATAAAATATCCAAATGTCCATCTGCATCAAAATCACCCGTTTCGATCGCGCGAATCGGGGAAAACTGGGCTTGATATGGAAGCGCCACGACGCTAAAGTTTCCTTTGCCATCGTTCATTAAAAAGGAGGATTCGGTGGTCGTCACCTGTTTAATCAGGCTGCCTTCGCGTTGTTCTTTGCTAAACAATTCATCCATCGACTTGTTGGCATAATCTTTATACTTGATAAAATTCTTTTTAATCATCGGCAATGCCCGCTGCATCTCCCCCTTCAAAACCATCGGATAAGTATTCCCGTCTTCGGTGACACAGGAGATGATTTGTTCGACTACCCCATTTTTATCAAAATCGCCAACTTGCAAAAAGGCCGGATGTTCCGCCGAGGCCTTAATTTTTGAATTTAAACCCATATTTCCTGCGATAAAATCCACATCGCCATCGCCGTCGATATCAGCCGCTTTCACACATCCCCAAAGACCTTCAGATCCAGGAATCATTTCTTGCTTCACTAATTTACGACCACGTTCGTTTTTGAAGACTAAAATTCCACCCCAATCCTGGCTTACAACTAAATCTGGATAGCCATCTTGGTTAATATCCGCCCATTCTGCGTCGGTCACCATGCCTAATTCAGTTACTTCGGGCATATAACGTTTCGACTGGTTTTTGAAAGCACCGGTACCATCGTTGATGTACAAATTACTAATGGGATTCATACCGTATTTCCCTGAAATCATGCGAGAGCCTACAAATAAATCCATGTCGCCATCTTTATCGTAATCGGCCGCGGTGACGCAAGAGCCATTTTCATAGATGGTTGGGAAGCGCAAGTCGCGCACTAAATGTCCCTTCCCGTCATTGATATATAACAAATCATGTAATTCAGGGGCATTTTCCTCGAATTCATTACTGCCGGTCACGACGAATAAATCTTGATCGCCATCCTTATCCGCATCAAAAAATAAGGCATCGGTATTTTCGGTGGTTTGATCGAGTGAAAAATCAGCTTGAGGCGTATCCACGAACTTGCCGGCGGCGTTTTGGATGAATAATTTTTTCACTTGACCCGCGGCCCCACCCATGTAAATATCATCCAATCCATCGCCATTGACATCGCCCACGGCCATAGCTGGTCCTTGGGTCGAGATTTTTTGTTTCAAAAGCACATCACGATCATAGTCGTTGAACATGCTTTCTTGATGCAAATAATTCAAAGTTCCCGGGGTCACATCGGCAAATAAAGCCTTGGAAACGGGTGCGGTAAACTGGAAAAGGTCTTTGGCTTGTTGGTAATCTAAGGTCAATACCTGATCAGCCTTCACGTTTTTCAATGTTTGCTTCTGATCATCCGGCCAAATAATTTGTAAGGAATCGATTTTCCCATTTTGCCCTAGACCAAAAATCATTTGATGATCACTAGAGGATTGAAAACCGCGATTTGGCATTTGTTGGAGTACTTTTAAACCTCCTTGTTGGAACACCGTCACCCTCGCCCCGATGCCATTTAGGTTCCGACCGGTTCCTTTTAAATGGACGCTTAGGAAATGGTTTTTCAAGGTTTCAGTTGACTTATTTTTAAAAACAGATAAGGGAGAATTGACGTTATTGACGACCAAATCCAGGTCGCCGTCATTATCCAAATCCCCATAGGCGGAGCCATTTGAAAAACCGGGGCCTTCGAGTCCCCAGGATTTGACTTGGTTCGAAAACTTCAAATCACCTTCGTTTTTGAAGGCATAATTTGGAATGGGAACGGAGGAAATTTTGTCGGTAAATTCTTTATAATCGAACTTTTTACCGTCGAGCATTTGTTGCATCGTGTTTCGGTCACCTAGAAAATCAACGAAATCCTGGTCCGTTAAATCTTTGGCTATTCCGTTCGCCACAAAAATATCTTTCTTGCCATCATTGTCCATGTCGAAGATGAGGGCGCCCCAAGACCAGTCGGTCGCATGTACGCCGGCTAATTGGCCTACCTCGGAGAAGGTGCCGTCGCCATTGTTCAATTGGAGGTTATTTCGCATGTATTGATGCCAAAAACCGCGTTTTAATTTTAGGTCGACGAGGTTATATCCTTCGAAAATGGATGTGGTTTTCAATCGGCGGTCATCGCCGGGCAACATATCCGTTACGAAAATATCGAGATTCCCGTCATCATTGATGTCTGCAATATCGGCGCCCATGGAGCTGAGGGAAATGTGGGGCATTTGGTTTTCAAGGTCTTCTTTGAAGGTACCATTGTGCTGATTAATGTATAAATAATCGCGTTCGTAGAAATCGTTGGAAATATAAATATCAGGCCAGTTGTCATTATTGACATCCCCAATCGTGATACCCAAGCCAAAACCGATTAAGCTACCATAAATTCCCGCGGCTTCGGAGACATCCGTGAATTTGATGGTTTTGCTGTCTGGGCTGTCGTTTCTAAATAATTTATCGCCGCCGAGTGCATCGCGTTGATCGCGCAGATTCGTATAGCCTAATTTATCGATGGGCGTAAAACTGTTGTTTAATAAATACATGTCGAGATCACCGTCTCGATCATAGTCAAAGAAGGCGGCGTGGGTGGAGAGTCCTCCATCGGCTAAACCGGCGTCTTTGGCAATTTCTTTATAGGCGGGAATTCCGTTTTTAATGCCGGTGTTCAGGTATAATTGGTTGCCCCGCTGGTCACGTGAACCGGAATTACATACATAGATGTCCATGAGTCCGTCGCCGTTGACATCCGCAAAGGTAACGCCTGTGGACCAGAATTTCTTGCCGACGATACCGGCATTCGTGGTGATGTCCTCGAATTTCATACCCCCTTTATTGAGGTAGAGTTTATTTTCTTCAAAATTAGAGGTAACAAAAATATCTGATAAACCGTCTTGATTTACGTCCCCGATGGCCACGCCACCACCGTTGTAAAAATTCCGGTAATTGAAAATATTGAATTCTTTCTTTTCAAGGCTACGGTTGACGAAATCGATTCCGGTTTCGGAAGCGGGTAGTTCTTCGAAGAGGGTATCTTGTTTGGAAGAACATTGAAAAAACAGATAAGAAAGCGAGATGAGCGCAACTAATTTTTTCATCACAAAAGGGTGGTTTTGGGATTGCAAAAATACGAATTTGTAAGCGTTTATAAAAGAAAAAGGCAGAACCGAGGGTTCTGCCTTTTTCAAGAATTATGGATAATTAATATCCTGGATTTTGTTTCAACGCAGGGTTAGCATCGATACGTGGTTGTGGAATAGGGAACAACTCACGAGTCTTGTCTAACTTCTTCATGAACTTACGCTCTAAAGAGAACGTACCGAAACGAATCATATCATTACGTCTCCATCCTTCCCAAGCGAACTCACGTCCACGCTCAGCTAAGATATCAGCAGCCGTAATAGTTTTTAATGCATCAACTCCAGAACGAGTACGGATCGAGTTCACGTCAGCTAAAGCTTCAGCTGTTTTTCCTAAACGGAAAGCAGCTTCTGCACGCATCATGATCGCATCAGCTAAACGGAAAACAACATAGTCATTTGACTGGTCACCGTTCGGGTTGTTGCGTTGGATTTCGTATTTCTGAGCACGGATACCAGCTACTTGGAATTCAGGATCAGCATCTGTCATTTGATCTTTTTGGAAATCAGCGATAAATGATAATGGAGCACCTTTCGCATCTGTCAATGCAGCACCTGAAGCAGCATATTGCTGACCTTTGATCCACATCGCTTGACGTAAATCTTTAGACTCAAATGAGTTATAGAAATCCGCCAATGTACAGAAACCATTCCAAGGAGAGTTACCCAAACCATATGTTTGTGCATTTGCATAGTGCAAAGTTCTCATATGGAAGTTCAAACCACCTGCTTTAAAGCTATCGTAAGGGATCGTCCAGATGTTTTCTCCTGATCCTTGGTTTTGAACAATAAAGTTTGAAACCGTAGAAGAAGCTAATGAATAACCGTTTGCAGACTTGATTACCGCGTTAGCAGCATCATAAGCACCTTGCCAATCAGCAGCACCTGAATAAACACCTGCATTTAATTTCATTTTAGCTAACAACATCATTGCTGCATCCTTCGTCATACGAGAATATGATTTACCAGCTACCAAGTTAGGAATCGCAGATTCTAACTCAGTTTTGATGAATGCATACACCTCAGCACGCGTTTTCGTTGCAGATGAAGACGTGTTATCTGTTACGATAGGGACGTTTCCAAATGCATCAATCGCCATGAAGTAATAGAAAGCACGTACTGCACGTAACTCATCTACTGCTTTTTGGTTTGTTTTAACCACTGGGATCAATTGGTTAATCTGAGAGATGTTACCAAAGATGAATCCCCACATTCCGTTAAGCGGACCGTGTTGTGGTGTCCATGTGTGACGAGAATACGCCAACCAATCACCCCCATCATACCAGTCACCCCCACGAGTAGGAACGATCAATTCATCAGAAGAAGCTTCACTTGGATTAAACCAATCCCAAGTGATTCCACGAAGACCACCATAAGCAGGTCCTAAGGCCGCAGCAATTTGAGCATCTGTTTTCAAGAATTGATCCGCTGGGATCGCATCGTAAACTGGCTCAGTTAAATCGGTACAAGACGATAGGGCTAACGAAGCGAAAACACCTACTGAAAGTACTTTATAGATATATTTTTTCATTTTTATTTGTTATTAATTAAGTTATATAACTAATAGTTTGTTTTAAATGTTTAGAACGAAAGATTTACACCGGCAGTAATTGCACGAGTTTTGTAGTAAGTCTCACGAACGTCAATACCTGGAGCCGCCTGACCAATTGCTAAGTTTTGGCTAACCTCTGGATCTACACCTGTGTAATTTGTAAATACAGCTAAGTTATTTCCAGCGATGTAAATACGTGCTCTCTTGAATACGCCTTTAACAGGTAAAGTATAACCTAAAGATGCGTTATTGATACGTAAGAAATCACCAGACTCTACATAGTAATCCATCGGGATTGTACGCTCATCGTTGATTACTGAAGTCAATGCAGATTTCAAGGCACCTGATTCAGCTAAACGACCATCTTGACGACCTAATAATAATGCGTTTGTATTTACGATTTTCGCACCTAATTGGCTAGTCAATTGGAATTGTAAGTCAAATGCTTTGTAACGAACGTTTGTCGTCAAACCACCTACGAATGTAGGGTTTGGATTTCCGATGTACGTACGGTCAGCCGCGTTTGGATCGATAGTTCCGTCACCATTTAAGTCTTTGAATACATATTTACCATTCGAGATATTCGCGATTTTCGCACCATAAAATTCTCCTACTGGGTGACCAGCTTGCAATACAGAGAAGTTAACAGCTGATGTACCACGGATATATGAACCTAAAGAAGTAGATAAGAATACCTGATCGGGAGCTGCGAATGAATCATTCTTTAATGAAATGATTTCGTTCTTGTTGAAAGAAGCTGCTAATGTAGAGCTAATGTTCCAATCTCCTTTTTCAACCCATTGGTAAGTCAAAGATAATTCAACCCCTGAGTTTTGCATCGAACCAATGTTCGCCAACATCGTTGGGTATACATATCCTTTTTCTTGTGGTACGTTTACTGTATACAATAAATCTTTTGTTGTACGTGTGTAAACGTCTAAGTTACCAGATAATTTTCCTTTGAATAAAGAGAAGTCGATACCACCACCGTAGTTTTCGTTAACCTCCCACTTCAAGTTCGGGTTCGGGTTAGATTGTACCGAGTAAGCAGGCAAGAAATCATCCGCACCTCCATCATAGTACGAACCTGAAGCTCCGTAGAATGATTTAGATAATAATGGACGAATACCTTCCGAGTTACCAGTTTGTCCCCAGCTAACACGCAATTTCAAGTTGTCGATCGTCGAGTTTCCTTTTAAGAAAGCCTCTTCTGTCAATGTCCAACCTACAGAAACGGATGGGAAAAGACCCCACTTGTTGTTATCTCCAAATTTCGTAGAACCGTCACGACGAACGTTAACTGTTGCGAAATATTTGTTTAACAATGAATATTGAGCACGAGCTAAGAAAGAAACCAATTTGTATTCATTCTTATAAGAATATAACAAGTTTGGATTCGAACGGATACCTAAACCAGAGCCTAAGTTATTTGCCTCGAATGCATCTGTCAAGAAATTATTGTTAGAAGCACCAAAACCATCAGCTACTACATCTTGGTAGGTGTAACCAGCTAATACGTTCAATGTCGACACGTCATTTAATTTCTTCGAGTAAGTCAACGTAGTTTCTAATTGCTTATCTGTAATCGAGTTTAAGCTTCTAGATGCTGAGTTACCACCCACAGTAGCCAATAAGTTACCCGGAGTAGTTCTAGCAAAATAGGAACCATCACCTGTTTGCGTACGCAAAGTTCCAGATACGTTAAATACTAAACCATCCATGATGGTATAACCTGCTTGGCCATTGAATAAGAAATCATGTAAACGAAGTGTGTTTGATTTGTTATCTAATGTAGCAACCGGGTTGAAGTTGGCAAATGTTCCAGGAATTTGGAAATAAGAACCATCCGCATTACGGATTGGATCCGTTGGACGCATGTTCATAGCAAAACCAATCGCACGGTTATCAGAAAACTGACTATTCGCTTGAGAAGCAGACATATTGAACTTCATGTTCAATTTTCCGTTCATTGCTTTGGCATCTAAGTTCAAACGACCTGTTAAACGATCTTTTCCTGAGCCCATCAAGGTACCAATTTGGTCTAAATAACCAACTGAAGCACGGTAGGATAAAAATTCAGATCCACCGGCTACACCTACGTTATGGTTTTGAGAAACCGCTGTACGAGTAATCGCTGATAACCAATCCGTGTTAGCACCTAAATCATCAAATTTTTGATTGTATTTAGTAGCAGCAGCACGGAATTCAGCGCCATTTAATAACTGTGGACGTTGAGAAATAGACTCAGAACCTACATAAGCTGAATAATCAACTGTCGGAGCACCTGTCTTACCACGTTTTGTATTAATTAAAATAACACCATTCGCTCCACGAGAACCGTAGATCGCTGCTGATGAAGCATCACGTAACACGTCCATCGATAAGATATCTTCAGGAGCAATGTTTTCGATCGGTGCACCAATCACACCATCAATTACGTATAAAGGCTCAGAACCTGCGTTCAAAGAACCTGTACCACGTAAACGAACGGTTGGGCGCGCGTTAGGATCTCCAGATGATTGGGTTATTACCAAACCAGCTACTTTACCTTGAGCCGCTGCTAATGGATTCGTTACAACCCCAGCGTTAAAATCACGAGAACCTAAACTGGTTACAGTTCCTGAAATCTCTTTACGCTTTTGTGTACCGTAACCTACAACCACCACTTCCTCCAAAGATTTGTTGTCTGCTGATAACTTTACATCGACTACTGACTTTGAGCCGACAGATACTTCTTTCGACGCATATCCTACAAATGAAAATACCAAAGTCGCATTCGACCCAGCATTCACTTTATAAGTACCGTTTGCATCTGTCTGAGCACCACGAGTGGTACCTTTCACAGCTACAGAAACGCCTGGAATTCCTGAGCCATCTGCAGCATCAGTAACTTTTCCAGTTACAACATCTTGAGCAAAAGCACTCAAGGAAAATAACAGCGCAATAGCAACACTAAAAGCCGACTTAAGGCCTAGATTACTTACACCTGATCGCACAAGGCGACCCACTCTTTTGTAAGAATGAATCATAAGTGAAAAATTAAGGGTTATAAATGATTAATGATTCTTTTTGATTTTGTTTCAACGATATGGTTATAAAAGTTATACAAGATTTACGGACCATCCCGAAATTCAAAACCGTCGCAAAAAAAAGAAGAATAAATTGAATTAAAAAATGATTAACAATAATGAATCAAGGACGACGCTTAGAAAAATTGTACGAAAAAAAGAAAATTTTGATATATAGCACAGTATAGTACAGATTCTGAAAATAATCTAATATTCGTTAACTCGATTTAAACGCCCTATTTTAACAATTTGATAATATGAAAACCCCCTTCATTGATTGCATTTTTTCAATAGTAATTTTTTTTAAAAATAATCAAAATATTTTTCGGCAATTTATTGCCTACCCATGATATTGGTTGAAATTGGAATAATACAATTACTTGATAATTTCAACTGTGCTACTCTGTCATTTCAAACTGTTCTAGTCTGTTCATTTTTAAGGCAAGGGGTCGAAGCCACTGCGGCCCCATGGGTGGCAACGAGAAATTCGTTTGGCAGCCATCCGAAATCCTTTGAAAAAACCGTATTTTATAATGGCTTGTTTGGCATATTCGGAACAAGTAGGCTGAAAACGACAGGAATTTGGCAAAAATGGCGAAATTAAACCCTGGTAGAGTTTAATCAGTAAAAGAAATATGTGCTTCAATAAGTAATTCATGCCATGTCTTGATATAAATCGTAAATTAAATTAAATTGCCTTACATACCAATGTGAATACCCAATGCCGAAGATAGCAAAAACGCCCAAATTCATTTTTTTTATTTCCATTGCCATTCTTGTAGGCCTTTTATCTAGTTCGCATCAAACTAGAAGTTATTTTCATGCCCATTCAAACGTAGAAAAAAGAAACGACAGTCTCGCCCAATTATATAATCCCGAAATCGCAAAACAGAAATCCATTAAATTGGACACGTTTTTCAAAAAACTCCAACAAAGCATGGGATTCAACGGGGCCGTTCTCGTTTCCCAATACGGTAAAATCATCTATAAAAATTCATTCGGCTACGCGAATTACTTTACCAAAAGCCCCATCAACACCCATACCCCTTTCCAATTAGCATCAGTTTCCAAACAATTTACCGCCGTGGCCATCATGCAATTGAAGGAAAAAAATCTCCTAGATTACGACGATCCCATTTATAAACACATTCCCGGATTTCCCTACGACTCTAGTTTGACAATCCGTAGCCTTTTGACACACCGGTCTGGCCTGTCGGACTATGCCTATAACATGGACAAGATTTACGACAAAAAAATTCCATTAACGAATCAGAAAGTCGTAGAAATGATGATTCGCCTCAAACCACGAATCGACTACCGACCAAATGCCAAGTTTAGTTACAACAATACCAATTACATGCTGTTGGCCTACATCGTCGAAAAATTAAGCGGCCAAAATTTCCGAGAATACCTGAAGAAAAACGTCTTCGATCCCGCTGGCATGGTCGAAACTTTTGTATACGACCCCATGCATCCCGAAATGCTCAAAACTGCCGCCACGGGCTACGTACCTCGCCGCGGTGGACCTGTCGTTTCAGATTTCAACCATCTAGACGGCGTAACGGGCGACAAAGGAATTTACAGTACCGTGGAAGACCTGCTCCACTGGGACACGGCACTCAACGAAGAAAAACTTGTTTCAATCAAAACCTTGGAAGAAGCATTTACGCCTCAACATACCCAACCCAAGCTCCTCCCTAAAAACTACGGATTCGGCTGGCGACTAACTCAATTAGATACCGGCGAATGGCTCACCTACCACACAGGCTGGTGGCACGGATTCAAAAACTATTATTTACACAATCCAAAAGACAATTCCTCCATCATCATTTTAGGAAATATGGCCGGTCATTCATTAGCTAGAGTGAATGTTGTCCAATCCATCCTTTACCCTGAACACGCCTCCTTCTTTATGAAAGGCGAATCTTTACCCACAGAATTCACTAGCGGAAACTAAAAAGCAATGAAAAAAAACATCTTATTCCTGACCTTTTGCACACTGATTAGCCTCCAAGGGATGGCCCAATCTGATGATGAAAGCATCAAATCCACCATTCAATCCTACATCCAAGGCTTTACGAAGGGTGATTCAGCCAGTCTCAACAAAGCCTTCCACCCAAACGCCTTATTGAGAAACCTCAATGCCACCAGCGGCCGACTTCAAGATACCCCCTTAAAAACATTCATCAGCAAAATGCCTAGTGGAGGCGTAAATGCCAGCGGAAAATTACTTACCTATGAATATGCAGGTGCTTCAGGCGTCGCCACAGTCGAATTGCAATTTGCCGACTTCAAATACATCGACCTCCTCAGTTTATTGAAAATTAATGATCAATGGAAAATTGTTTGTCGGATTTACAGTCGGGTCGACCTCAACACTAGCTTACAAGGAAGCTCCGTAGCTGCAACAACTGCTCCTAGCGCCACCGCACCGGGTAAAGCCCCTGTTAAAAAGAATTCTGCGAATGCCAAGCCGAAAAAAGATGATGGTTGGTAAAAAAAACCTGCCCCATTTACATTTGACTTTCAAAAAAACATAAAAAAAGAGACGCCTCAGCGTCTCTTTTTTTTTTACCACTTGATCGGCCCAGCGCCGAGATACTTCTCTGCGATAGGTTTGTAATAATGTTTTAATTCCTCATAATTTGGAACCACGGGCGATTTGGTATATAAATCATATTGATTGAAATCTTTGATCCATTCCATATATTGCTCATCCTTGGCTGTCATAAATTGACGATAACTTCCGCCAGTATGCCATGGATAAAAAGAATGATAGCGAACCATCACCATGCCTGCCTCTGGGATTGTATTGGTCGGGTGATTTTTCAACACATGATATAAATACTCATCATGTCCCCATGCCAAATGCAAATTATCCAAACCACATCCCTCCGAATAAACACCTAAATCTGTATTGTAGCGCGAATCGGCCATGTCAGGATTCAAGGCATTAAATTCAGGGTAAACACACGTATCTGGTAATTTAGCACCCACGACAAAGACATCACCCACTAATCCCCATTGCTCCGCTTGACTTGTTCCATCTTCATCTGAACCAAATAAATACATCGCTTTGCCTAGGTCATGAATTAATCCGATTAATTGCATCCAATCTGGACGTCCTGCAGCTCGAAGACCTTCGGCCGACTGCAATAAATGAATGATATTCGGTAGATTCAAATCTGGATCTGAGACATCCACTAAGGCATTTAGTCGTTCCTTCATGTCCCATAAATCCATCGGACGCTCAAAAGTCAAATACTTTTTCTTCATCCGAAGCACGTATTCATACGTTTGACGAGAACGCATTTTGCGGTAATGTTCTTTTACAGCTGCCGTAATTTCACCCTGTTCATAATTGCGAAAATCGGTCTTTTCTTTCACTAAAGTTTCCATAGATTTGAAATTGAAAACTGAAATTACACAAATGATTGAGAAAATAAAAAATCAATGCGAAAGCAATGATAAAATGATGGCACTCAACAGCATCAAAAACCCAAGAACAAAAAATACGGTCGGATTTAATACGGGAACATTTTTATCACTTAAGGATGCCTCATACGGATTTTCAGACAAATATCGAACTGGAATTTCTTGACCAATCTCACAATTTGTTGCCAAACCCGTTTCCGCTTCCCGGCGAAATTCAAGGCCATTGACATGATAAGCCACAATCGGGAAATAAATCGGGAACCTTCCCGAATAATCATCCCGCGCATAACGCTTCGAAATTTCAACAATCTGCCCGTAGGTCGTTATTGATTTTTGAATCCAAACGGCACGCTTCTTAAATAGAACCACCCCAAACACAAGTAAGCCCACTGATATCGCGAAAAATATAGTCAAAAATAGCGTCATGGACCCCTGGAAATCCCCAGTCGGCCTTGCTGAAATCAATAAAATACCAAGCAAATTCATGTGCGTTTTTTCAATTGAAAGTCAAAACAACATGAAAAAATATTGAAAATCAAATACCTATACTTATTCCAAAAATGCCCCTGAAGTTGCATTTTTGCCCCTAAATTCTAATTTTTTGTACGATTTCGAAAAACAGGATTAAATTTTGGTATTTTTTTATAAAAAATTGTACAATAAGAGCAAAATAGGTTTTAAAAACCAACCTGATTCTTTAAAAAATATTTTTTCAGAAAATTTGTAATTTCTTTCAAATTCGTACTTTTGATAGTTCACAAACCTATAAACATGAAAAATTCGATAAAATTCCAACTCATCGCCATGATGTTCCTGATGTTCTTTTCATGGGGAGCCTGGTATGGTCAAATGAGTAAATATTTACTGACCACGTTGGGTGCCACCGGAGACCAAGTGGGGAATGCCTATACCACCTTTTCCATCGCCTCCATTTTAGCTCCTTTTTTCGTGGGATTAATTGCTGACCGATTTTTTTCAGCTCAAAAAGTCATGGGGATCCTCAACCTGCTCGGCGGCGTCATCCTCTATTTTTTAAGTTTGACCAAAGACCCTGAGATTTTCTTTTGGTACATTTTGGCCTATACCATGTGTTTTGCACCTAACCTCGCCTTGTCGAATTCCATCGCGATGAATCAAATGCACAACCCGGAAAAAGAATTCCCAGCCATCCGTGTTACGGGAACCATCGCATGGATTGTCGTTACGAATATTATCGGTTTTTTAGCGCTGGGCGACAATGTGGCCATTTTCCAAATCGCAATGTTCAGTTCCTTCGCCTTAGGTATTTACGCGTTCTTTCTCCCAGATACCCCACCCAAAGCAGATAAAAATGCGAGCATCGGTCAAATCATCGGTCTCGATGCTTTGAAATTATTCAAAGATCGCTCCTTTTTAATCTTCTTCATTTCCTCGATTTTGATCTGCATTCCCCTTTCCTTCTATTATGCGATGGCAAATCCATCCTTGACCGATTCGCACATGACCAATGTGGAAAATAAAATGTCCTTAGGTCAAGCTTCTGAGGTTATTTTTATGCTGCTCATTCCATTAGCTTTCACCCGGCTTGGGGTTAAGAAAATGTTAGTAGTGGGACTTGTCGCTTGGATTATCCGATTTATTTGTTTCGGTTACGGAGACGGTATTTCGAGCGAATGGATTTTATTCATCGGAATACTCCTTCACGGCGTATGTTTTGATTTCTTTTTTGTGACGGGTCAAATATATACCGACCAAAAAGCCGGTGAAAAAATCAAAAATTCTGCCCAAGGTTTGATTACCCTTGCGACCTATGGCGTCGGAATGGGCATCGGATCAAAACTTTCTGGCATTGTATTAGATAAATATACGGCGAATGGCATTCACGATTGGCAATCCGTTTGGATGGTACCAGCGGCAATCGCAGCCTTAGTTCTTTTGCTTTTTATCCTTTTCTTTCAGGACAAAAAACAAGTCGCTTAGGTGTTTTTAATTTTGCGGATCATATAAAACAACAAGCCCGGGAAAAACCGTTTCACATATAGGCCAAATGCCTCCAAGGCACCGCCGACAAAAAACTCGTTTTTCCCGGCTTGGATCGCGCCGACAATCGCCCGCGCCGTTTTGTTCACATCCAAGCCTTTAGCCTGATTCGGATCCATTTTACCATATTTTTCTCCATGCTCATTCATCGCATGCAAGGAAATATTGGTTTGGATATACCCAGGTAAAATGGTCGTTACCCGAATTCCCTGCTCATAAACCTCCGCCCGCAAGGAATCAAAAAATCCGATAAGCGCATGTTTGGAGGCCCCATAAGCCGCCCGACGAGGCGTACTAATCCGACCCGCCACTGAGGCGATCGGGACGAAACAACCAAAACCTTGTTGTTGGAATACAGGCAAAATAGCCTGAGTCAACGAAATAATCGAAAAGAAATTAATCTCAAATAAGCTACGATAAACCTCGAATTTCGTGTCTTGCACATAGGAACGCTGACTCACCCCCGCATTTAAAATCACATAATCGATTTGACCAAAGGTCTGAATGACCTCCTGAACCTTGCTAGCATGAAGGGCTAGATCAATCATATCAAATGGCAACACGAGCGTGGTTCCATGAAATTGTTGACAATTTTTCGCCACGCGTTGTAATTCATCTTCCCGACGTGCCGACAAAATCACATTTGCCCCCTTCTCCGCCATCGCATAAGCCAATGCCTCCCCGATGCCCGATGAGGCGCCTGTAATCCAAACTGTTTTGTTGCTAAAATCCATAGGACCGTATTTTAAAAATCGTGCTTATAAATTAAAAATCAAAGAAATGAAAAAATTAGCGCGCTTCTAGGGCTTTGAAAAAATCAGCCATCGGATTCACCTCGAGCCTCTGTAGCTTTTGCCATAAACGAATGGCTTTAGTCATTAGACCGCTTTCAATCAAAAAGCCGTCATGGCCATAGAGTGAATCGATCATTTGAAAAGAGGCGCCTGGGATGTATTTGGCCAAAAATTCCTGTTCTACGATGGGAAACAAGGCATCGGATTTAATCCCGATGACCAAGGTTTTGGATTTAATCAATCGCAAAGCCGCGATCACTCCCCCGCGATTACGGCCCACATCCTGTGAATCCATCATTTGGGATAGGCGGAAATAGGAATAGGCATTAAATCGCTTGGCTAATTTTTCCCCTTGGTAGCGCTGGTAGGAAACCGCGCGCAAATCATCCCCGAGTGAGTTTTCCTGCCTGGCTTGGGTGATTTGGTAGGTTTCGTAATTCCGATACGAAATTAAAGCGGTCGCTCGGGCGGCTTTCATGCCTTGAATACCGGCTTGTGGCTGAGATTCGGGCCAGGTGGGATCTACCTCGATCGCCATGCGTTGAGATTCATTAAAGGCAATTCCCCAAGAGGAATGTACGGCATTCGTAGCTACTAGAATGGAATTTTGAATTAAATCTGGTTGGATGATGGACCATTCGAGGGCTTGTTGGCCCCCCATCGACCCACCTATGCAGGTATGAATGGAACTGATTTGTAAGGAATTCCGAAGCAAATCAAATGCATTGACCACATCCCGAATCGTAAATACGGGGAACGAATGAAAATAAGGTTCCCCTGTTTGTGGATTGATGGAAAGGGGCCCCGTGCTTCCATAATGGGAACCAGGTATATTGGCACAAAGAATCAAATGGGTTTCGGGATTAAATAATTTGCCCGGACCCACCAAGCCTTGCCACCAATCATCCACTTCATGACTTCCTGTAAAAGCGTGACAGATCCAAATGACATTGTCCTTATTTGGACTTAGTTTTCCCCAGGTTTGATATACTAGATCGAGGCCAGGAAGTGATTCCCCGTTTTCTAAACGGAATAAAAGGGACGAATGGAACTGATGAACTTCTGCTTGCATGAAATCATACGTTATATTTCCCTAAACAGGCAACCGCCTGGGGTAGGAATTAGCACCGGGATCAAATTCTTGACGGGTTGCCAGAAGTTCACAGAGCCTAGTCTCTCCCTTCTTCTTTATAATTCAATGCCAAACAGCTAATGAATGAGGATGCAAAGTAACAGCAGGATTAAGGATTTTCCAAAATTCGTGAAATGAATTTAAATTTTAGGAAGTAAAAGTCCGATATTTGCTAGATGATAAAACTGATCATTTATTATACGGGCGTGGCGCTAATGATTTTCTTGTTGAAGCAAAGTGGCTTTAGCACATGGGTCCATCCGGACATCGCGTTTATTTTTGTTTTCTTGGCCTTTCAATCTTATTTAACTTTGAGTTTAGCCCAATTAGGCCAAAAAAATGAGGGTGAAAAATTCGTTCAGATACAAACGGCCTCCTTTGCGATTCGCTTTATATGTAGCATTCTATTTATTGCATTTTTTGCGTATTCGCATAGGCCGCAAATTTATTTGTTCGTTGGCAACTTTTTTGTACTCTATTTATGTAGTTCTTATTTTGAAATATTTGGTTTGCTTCGTAACTTGCGACGTTTTTAGAAAAACCCGAGAATCTTTTTCGATTTTTTCTGCACAATTTTCAGCTAATCAAGGAATTAGTAAAAATTAAGACCCTTTTTATTTTTAAGCGATAGAACAAATGCCGATTAAGACTTTTTTTAAAAAAATGTATTTTTCAAATATAATCCTTGGATTGCTATTCAGTTTTTCGAGTCTTAGCCTATGGGCAAATGAAGCTGTGGTGGCTGATTCTTCGCGTGCCTCAGTGGCGGTAGCGGAAGCGGGACATGAGGAAGCCGCGACTGAAAAGTTCGATCCAGGTAAATTAATCATGCATCACATAGCGGATGAGCACGAATGGCACTTTTTCACCATTGGGCACACGCACATAACTTTACCATTACCTTGCATTGTCTATTCGCCATCGCAGGGATTATTGGTTTTTTCTTCGTCCAACTTTAAAAATGAGCATCATGAAGAGGTGCCATACCAAGGATTGGCTTTAGAACATGGCAAGATTCACGCAGCGAATGGAGAGCATGTCTATGATTTCTCGATTACGAAGAATGTGGCTTCTTTATTGATTTCAGCGGTTTTATTGTTGAGTATTTTCATCGGCATCGGTAAAAAATACCAAGAAAATCCGCATCGTGCTCCGAAGGGCGTTCAGTCATTGTTTGAGCCGGTGATTATTTTTGTGCGGGATGAGATTGCGAAAACGAATATTGGGGAGAAGCATTATCGTCGGTTTATGCCTTATTTATTGACGGTGTTTTTCTTTATTTGGTTTAATAATATGTTAGGCTTGATTCCAGGGGGTGCGAATGTGACGGGGAATATTGCGGTGACCTTGGTGTTGGCGGTGATTGCTTTTGTGATTACGAATTTGAATGGGAAGAAGAATTATTGGTTGCATATTTTTGCGATGCCGGGAGTACCGAAGTGGATGTTGGTGATTTTAACACCCGTTGAAATTGTGGGTGTATTCATGAAGCCATTTTCGTTGATGGTTCGTTTGTTTGCGAACATTACGGCGGGCCACATTATTTTATTGAGTTTAGTGTCCTTGATTTTCATTTTTGAGAATGCGGCATTGGGTGTGGCCGTGGTGCCATTTTCATTGTTCATGAATGTGATTGAGATGATTGTTGCGGTGATTCAGGCGTACATTTTCACCATGTTGGTTTCGACCTATATCGGTGCGGCGGTTGAGGAGCATCACCATTAATTTGTAAATTATTTTTTTTATATAAACCCAAATCGTATGTCTATTTTATCGATTTTATTAGAAGTTTCTGTAGGTCTTGGTCTTGCAGGTATTGGAGCTGGTTTAGCTGCTATTGGTGCTGGTGTTGGTATCGGTAACATTGGTGGTTCTGCCATGGAAGCTATCGCTCGTCAACCAGAAGCGTCTGGAAAAATTCAAGGTGCGATGTTGATCGTGGCTGCCTTCGTTGAGGCGGTTGCACTTTTCGCAGCTGTAATTTGTTTGTTGGTTACTTTGAAATAAGCACCCAACCGAGTTACCCAAAGGTTAGCTTTGGAATCAAACTCAAAAAGATTTGAAACGCAATTTGGTTACGCTAGGTGCCAAATTGCGTTTTTACCCTTGAAAATAATTTAAAATAAAAATAAGCTATGGAGTTAATTACCCCAGACTTTGGTTTAATATTTTGGCAATTATTGGTATTCGGAATATTGTTTTTCCTTTTAGCCAAATTTGCTTGGAAGCCTATCATTCAATCTTTAGATGAGCGCGAGCAATCCATCGATGATGCCATTAAATTATCTGAAAAAACACGCCAAGAAATGGCTGAGTTAAAAGCGGGTAATGAGCAATTAATCAATACCGCCCGTGCAGATCGGGATGCTTTAATCAAGCAAGCGAAAGAAGCAGCGGATGCGATGATTTCTCAAGCCAAATTAGATGCACAAACGGCAGCTGCTCAGGAAATCGAGAAGGCACGTGTGGCATTCGAACAGGAAAAAGTAGCGGCCGTTCATGCGATTCGCAAGGAGGCAGCAAGCTTGTCATTGGATTTAGCTGAAAAGGTATTGAAAAATCAATTGAAAGATAAAGCAGCCCAAGAAAAATTAGTTTCTGAATGGATCGCTGATGTGAAATTGTAATCATTGAGCAATAAAATTTAAAAAGATGTCTGAATTAATTGTTGCCCATCGATATGCAAAATCCCTCCTCGACTTCGCCGTAGAGAAAAAAGTGGTGGAAGTCGTTTATCAGGATATGCTAAGTTTCAAAGAAACCTGCCAAGGGAGTAAGGAATTAGTGCTTGCGCTGAAAAGCCCAATCATTAAGCACTATACGAAATTGGCCATCTTGAATAAATTATTCAAAAACATATTCAACGAAGTCACGTTCTCGATTTTTGTGATCATCACAAACAAAAACAGAGAAAGTATTCTTCCCGCTGTAGCCACAGAATTCATTTCCTTATATACAGATTACAAAGGAATTCAGAAAGCTCAAATCACCAGCGCAAGTGCCTTGACGGCTGATCAAAAAGCTAAGGTAACGGCCATTGTGAAAGAATTTTCTGGCAAAGAAGTGGAATTGACTGAGACCATAGATGAATCACTCATCGGCGGATTTATTTTGCGCGTGGGTGATCAACAAATCGATGATTCCATCAAACGAAAACTAAATGATTTAAAGGTTACTTTAGCCTCCTAAACGAAAAAGCCTTGATTAAAGGCTTTTTTTATATCCCAACATATGAAAAAATTCGCGCTATTTACCGGTTCTCTTTTAGCAGGTTTGTCGGTGGCCATCGGGGCTTTTGGCGCACATACTTGGAAGGATTATTTACGCGGAATTAATCGACTGGAGACCTTTGAAACCGCAGCACGCTATCAAATGTATGGGGGCATTATTTTATTGATTTTGGGTGTTTGGCAAACCATGGCCACCACCAAAACCCTGAAAACAGCTGCTTATTTCCAATTTTTCGGAACCCTCATTTTTTCGGGTTCTCTTTATGCCATCTGCATTACTCAAAATACAATTTGGGGAGCGGTAGCTCCGCTGGGAGGATTATCGATGATGGTCGGTTTTGGGATTATGGCCTTCAGCGTATTGCGCAAAAATTAATGCCGCATGACGAGTTCTAGGCTATGCCAAACGATTTCACCCATCGTTAGACAGGCTAAAAAACGATCGTCTTGGTAATGTTTGGCTAATTCATTTTTCAACTGCACAACATTTTCCTCCGGCGCAATCTCATCCTTTGCCATGACCTGCATTAAATCATAGACGCGCTGGCTTTCCGATTTTAGGCGGCTTGCGATCATTGAGCGCTCCTCGATTTGATATTGCCAAACCGATTCAGGCGTCATGTACTTCATACCCAATTCAATGAGCGCATTATTTTGCTTGAAATACTGAGGCATGTAGACAGATTTTTTGCCTTCGTAACATTGTTGGTCGAAATCAATCGGCCGAATCCGGTAATAAATCTCTTCAAAATCGGGCGTTGTAATGACAACATAATTTGCGCTGTGCATATCACCGAGCAATTGGACCAAACAGCGTTCATTGAACTTCACAAACTCTTTGGCCAGGCGAATTGGCGATTCCATATCTTGTTCTAAATCCTGATTCAAAAAAATATCTCCTGGGACGCCTGCGATATGTTCTTCTACCAACGTATTTTCATGCGTGACGTAATTGATCCGATTGGGTGACAAAATATGTTCTAATTCCAGGCCATATACGCGGGACGCATCGGCGATTTTGATGTAGAAATAATCAAAATTATCGTTTACCCTGTTCACAATCCGAATACGGAAAGGGTGCGTATTCCCGTAGGTACAATAATCCACCCGTTCAATTACTAAATGTTTAATCACCTCCTCGTTCCCATCCGTCTTTAAATCGGCATAAATTTGTTTTAGGTTTTCATATACTTCATCTTGATCGCCGGGGGAATAAAAAACCGTTTCCCAGAGCGTGTCTATCCCATTTTTATCAAAAAGCGTAATCGAATTATCATAGCGCAAAAGATCCGCATAACTAATGTACATCGGATGTTCCCGATTGTATTTGTGCAGGTAGCGGCGCAACTGATTATTAATCCGATAAAGGGTCTTTTTCTTTGAAATAAGGGCCATTATTCGACAAAATCAAGGGATTTGCCAAAGGTCTCTTTCAATGAAGAAACAGAATAAATGGCCAAAGAAAAACACACGGCACCCACAATCGCAGCGGAATTTATTAAACCTACATGTGGGATCAAGGCCTTAAACACAAGCGTTATAGGAATTAGTGCACCCCGAACAAAATTGGGCACGGTAGTCGTTACCGTCATCCGCAAATTAGTCCCAAATTGTTCTGAAGAACTCGTCAAAAATACAGCCCAATAGCCCCCGAAAAATCCTAAAGCCGAGATGATCAAATGCCCAAAGGCGACCGTAATGTTCGAAAGAAAATATAAAAAATAAATACACAGAAAGCTAACGAGCACTAAATAGATGAGAACGGCTTTCTTCCGACTTTTCAGCACCTGACTCAAGGCCCCACTCGCAAAATCCCCAAAGGTTAGGCCTAAATAACAATACATGATCGCATCGCCTCCACTGATTTGGCCATCAATGCCGAAAGATTGCGTAATCTCGGGCGATGCAAAAACCAAAATCCCAATGATATACCAAATCGGTAGGCCCATAAAAATACAATAGATGTATTTTTTAAAGGTGGCGGTATTGGAGAATAATTGGAAGAAATTCCCCCGTTTTACGTCCTGCCCTAAGTCCTTGTACATGGCTGACTCGAAAGTCCCCAAACGCAAAAGTAATAAGGCCAAGCCCATGCCTCCGCCGATGAAATAACAAGTTCTCCACCATTCCGGATCAGGACTCAAATTCGAAATAATAGGCGCCACAATAGCTCCAGAGGCGCCGATTCCGGCAATAATTAAAGTCCCAATACCCCGTTTCGAAGGAGGCAAGGTTTCATTCACCAAGGTGATTCCGGCGCCTAACTCGCCAGCCAAACCGATGCCTGCAATGAAACGTAAAATGGCATAGGTATTCATATCAGTCACAAAACCATTCAGTGCATTCGCGATGGAATACATAAGAATGGAGCCGAATAGCACGGATTTACGACCTTTTTTGTCGCCATAAATGCCCCATAAAATACCACCGATGAGCATGCCGCCCATTTGGATATTCATTAAATTCAAGCCTTGATCCAGTAATTCCGAACCAGATAAACCCAAACTTTTTAAGCTGGGGTTTCGAACCACGGAGAAAAGAATGAGGTCATACACATCCACAAAATAGCCTAATGCGGCCACGGCGATGAGTAATTTTTGTTTAGCGCTTATTTGGATGGATTCCATACGTTTGTGTTATCGGGACAGCATATCGGATCGATGTGAGTCTAATTTCAGAAAAATAAATAATAAAATCGTAAAAGACCAAAGCGACGAACCCCCATAACTAAAAAAGGGCAAAGGAATTCCCATGATCGGCATTAGGCCAATGGTCATGCCTATATTGACCAAAAAGTGAAAGAATAAAATTCCTGCCACCCCGAAACCATAGGCCCTGGCAAATCGGGAGCGTTGCTGGTCGGCCAAATACAAAAGCCGCCACAGAAAAAACAAAAACAAAACGATTACACCCATCACCCCCATAAAACCAAATTCTTCGCCGATCGTACAAAAAATAAAATCCGTACTTTGTTCGGGTACAAAATCGAATTTCGTTTGGGTTCCTCCTAAATAGCCTTTGCCCCAAAAACCACCCGATCCGATGGCAATTTTAGATTGAGTCACCTGATATCCTAAGCCCCTGCGGTCAAACGAAGGATCCAATAAGACTTTGATCCGATTGCGTTGATGTTCTTTTAACACATGATTCACCCCAAAGTCCACTAAGGTCGAAAGCGACATGATAATGGCGATGGCCGCTACGGCACGTAGGTAGGTGGACGGCTTTCGTCGTTCATAAATGGGCAATATCAAAATAAAAATGCCTGCAAAAGCCACCAAGACCAAGAAAATGGATAATGGCTTCATGAGTAAAGAACTCACAAAGAGCAAAATCATCCCGATGAGCAGCCCTGGGAATTCACCAGGTAAACCTTCTCGGTACAATAGAATAATGAAGGAGGCAAAAACCAAGGCCGATCCCGTTTCATTCGAGCCGATAATCAGCAACATGGGTAAGGCAACAATCGCAGCTGCAACAGCCTGGTTTTTAATTCGTGTTAAACTTACCTGCGGATCATTGAGGTATTTGGCGAGCAATAAGGCGGTGGCCGTTTTAGAAAATTCAGCAGGCTGTATTGTCACACTACCATACTTAAACCAGGAATGTGAGCCATTCACTGTCACACCCAAAAAAGGAACAGCAATCAGTAATAGAATGAAGGCCACGTAAATTATAAGCGCAAAGGATTCAAAAAATCGAAAATCTAATGCAAAAATCAACATGATCAATATGAAACTCGTCCCAATCCAAATCAATTGTTTCCCCGCATTACCTGTATAAAAAGCTTCATCAAAAATCCCCAATGGTGCCTCTGGATTATACACAGCGGAATACACACTCATCCAGCCCAGCAAGACAAATAGCGCATACATGGCGACCGTCAGCCAATCCAATTTTACGATTTGATTCGATGAGCTTGAATTCATTTTCCTAAACTATCTTTTTTAACAGGCCTGCGATAGGTCACATTGGCTAAATAACTCATATTCATAAACTTCGTCTCCACATCTTTGCGGTCCACGCGGCCTTTAAGATATTTCTCAATAATCAAGGAGGCAATCGGCGCCGCGGCAAATCCCCCAAATCCCGCATTCTCCACAAATACGGCAATGGCAATTTTGGGATTATCCTTCGGTGCAAAAGCGATAAAAACCGAATGGTCCTTCCCCTTTTGATTTTGTGAAGTACCCGTTTTTCCACACATCTGTATATCCGGGATCTTACCGTCACCACCCACCGTTCCATGTAAAACAGCATCCAACATCCCCTGATGTACCACGCCAAAATATTTGGCATCCACACCGACCGAAACGGGCGTTTTGTAAAATGGATCAATCGTTTTTTTATCCCCCACGCCTTTCACTAAATGAGGCGGGATATACCAACCTTTATTTGCCAAAATAGCTGCGAAATTAGCCATTTTCAATGGACTCACGACCAATTCCCCCTCACCGATACTCAAGGAATATATATTCGAAAACTTCCAGGTATTTTCTCCTTTGTAGACTTTGTTGTAATATTCCACATTCGGCAAATTCCCCTTCTTCTCATTATTCAAATCCACTCCTAATTTGCGCCCAAATCCGAAATTAGCTACTAAATCAGACCAACGCTGCAATCCCTGTGCCGATCTTTCGTAGGTATTCCCATTTGTATTATCGTATAAAATTTTACGAAATGCGTGATAAAAATAGGGATTACAAGACCATTGGATCGCATTGTGTAAATCATTGTGCGAAGTATTATGATTATGGCATTTCACCGGAGCACCCGCATGTGTAAAAATGGAAGCCGGCGTTAAGGAACCCAATTGCATCCCCACCAATGCCTGGACCAATTTAAACGTAGAACCCGGCCGATAATAGGCGGAAGGCGGTCGATTAATTAATGGTTTCAAAGGATCGAGCGCTAATTGACGATAATATGTTGAAAAATTCCGACCCGCCAATAAACTCGGATCATAAGAAGGCGCCGAAACCATGGTTAACACCTCCCCTGTAGAAGGTTCAATCGCCACGACACTTCCTACTTTATGCATCATCAAACTATCTGCATATTCTTGTAAACGAATGTCAATGCTCGTGTATAAATTTTGACCGGCGGTGGGGTTGATGTCCAACTGCCCTTTTTTATATTCCCCTTTTTCCACCCCATTGCTATTCACCATACGGTATTTCACCCCTCGATTTCCCCGCAGTGATTCTTCATAAAATGCTTCCAATCCTGAAATACCCACATAGTCACCCTGTCGGTAATAATCATCCGGCTGATCTACCAAGGAATTCGGATTGATCTCGGCCACATAGCCTAAGGCATTGGACAAAGCCTTGGATTGATAGGTTCGAAAGGCCGATGTGGAAATAGAAAAACCTGGATAATCGACCATAGCGTCTTGAATGCGCGCAAAATCCTCTTTGGACAAATGTTTCAAAAACAAAAATGGTTTCACGCGCGAATAAACCCGAGCACGGTGCATCGTGCTATCAAAATAGCCCTTCGTTACATTAAATAAGGCACAAAAGCGATTGGTGTCATTCACCACTGCTTTTCGAGGCGTCACGTATAAATCGTAAATGGGCGTATTATAGACGATTAATTTTCCATGACGGTCATAGACTTCGCCGCGAAAAGGGATTTGAATGATTTTCCGAATGGCATTATTGTCGGCCGCTTTTTCATAGGTGTTGTCGACCATTTGTAGGTAAAATAATTTTCCGATGAAAACCATTCCTATGGCAGCAAAAACCAGAAAAATAACAATTCGGCGACCTTCTAACACGTAAAATCAATCTTTATTTAAATAGCAAAGCAATTTACAGAATTATCCCGATTTATTTCGGAAGGCTTTTGATCAATGCATACATCGAAAGCGCGATGGAACCGAGGGAAAAACCGATCGTAAACCAGGGTTTTGCCATTTGGAAATACGCATCCAAATATTGTCCCAACCAAACTCCCAATAAAATGGTGATAAGCATTTGAAAAGCGGCACCCACAAACTTTTGGTATGAATTCATAAAAAAATTAGCACATTTTTAGTCTTGTACATACTAAAATTATCCCTTTTTCATTTATATATATTGTAAATTTGAAAATTGTTTAAATTCCTCGTATGCCCAAAGCTATTGCGCTACTTCTGATCGGTTTGCTGGCCTGCGCTTGTTCGCAGCAAAGTACCCGTCCCGCCGCAGTCGCATTTCATAATATCAATGCCAAATTCAATGCCATTTGGCAAGCCGACCGCCTCTACAAGGAATTGCAGAAAAAAGCCTGGGAAGACCGAAAAGAAAATTACGCGAATACCCTTTCCATTTTACCTGCCATCGATAGCACCTTCGGTCAGGCGCATAGCCAGGAAATAGCCAATTTGATCCGCAAAGCTTCTTTGGTGATTAATCGCCATCAAAATTCCCATTACATCGACGATGCCTATTTGCTCATCGGCCATGGACGATTTCTAAAAGGCGATTTGAAAAATGCGGTTGAAACCTACAAATATATCAATTCCATCGATCCTGATCAGGCCACGCAAATACAGGCCCTGATTCGATTATATCAGATTTATATCTATCAAAAGGATTTTGAAAATGCGGAAAAGGTAGAAGAATTCATCAAAGAAGCGCCTCTGAATCAAACACAAAAAACTGATTTTTTATACTCAAAAGCGTTTTATCATCAGGAAAAAGGTGAAATCGTATTGGCCATCACCTTGCTAGACGAAGTGGCCGCTTCCCTGCCTAGTAAGCAAGAAAGGGCTCGGGCCTATTTTATTTTGGGCCAATTATTTCAGGATCAGGGCAAATACAGTTTGGCGAGGGAGAACTTTATAAAAAGTAGACAGATTAAATCGAATTACGACCTACAGTTGAATGCCCAAATCGCCCAAGAAAAGGTAAGCGGCGATGAATCCGCGCTGGAAAAAATGCTTAAAGAACCGAAAAACGAGGATAAAAAATCGGAGATTTACATGGCTTTGGGGCAGATTCAATATGAAAAAAATGAGTTTTCAAAAGCAAAGGTGTATTGGGAAAAGGCCAGCGTGAATAATCCGAATAAAGGGGAATTATATTTGCAATTAGGGAATATGTTCGTGCGCCAATTAAAGAAATTCCCCGAGGCCGCCCAATATTACGATTCAGCTGCTACCTATTTAGCTAGTTCGCATCCATCGTATACAAAGGCACAAAAATTAAAAAAATCATGGCTTGAGTATGTGCGTATGACCAACCTCGTACGTAAAGAAGATTCCCTGCAAATACTCAGCCGGAAATCGCTGCCTGAATTAAGCGAATTTTACACGAAGACTAAAGCCGCACAAACACGAAAACTGGATTCGCTCACTAGCCTGAAAAAAACGAATGTTCCAGCGGCACAAACGCTGATTTTCACTAGGAGAAATCCGAGTCCAGAGCAACAAAGTTTTTATTTCTACAATGAAATGGCACGAAATCAAGGCACGCAAGAATTTACCTTTAAATGGGGAAATCGCACATTGGAGGATTTTTGGAACCGAAAAAATAAAAATACGAACCTGAGTGCAACGGCCAATGCTCCTGAAAAAGTAGCAGCGATTATGAACCTGTCCACTGAAACAAAGACAGCGCCTAGGACAGATTCTTTAGCGATTTGGTTAGCCAATATTCCGCGAACAAATGCGCAAATATTGGCCTCAAATAAGAAAATTGAAAGTACCTTGTTCACCTTGGGTAAATTTGCAAAACTTGAATTAAATGAAAATGAACTGGCGAAAAAGACCTTGATCAGTTTATTGTTGAACTATCCATCGACGGCCTATGAGGCGGAAAGTTTGTACTTGTTGTACCTGAGCAGTTACATGAGCGTGGATAAAAAAGAATTTAAAGACCGTTTAGCCGATCGATTCCCGGAATCTTATTTTCGGCAAATGATTTTAAAAATGGAAAATGGCCAATTAAGCCAATCCAAGGAATTAGAAGTGCAGCAAACTTATGAAAAAGCCTATGCTACGTTTAAGCAGGGAGGATACGCGGACTGTTTTAGGGAATGTTTGGGATTACAACAACGCTATCCGAATAGTAAATTGGAAGATAAAATCGTATTTTTAATGGCACTTTGTAAGGGAGGCTTAAAAGATCTGAGTGCTTACCAAGTGCAATTAAAAAACTTTAGTTTGGCATTTCCTTCGAGTCCTTTAAAACCTGAAGCAGAAGCTCTGTTGAAGTCCATCACCCAAAATAATCGCTAATATGCTCTCATTTGAACCAGGTAAATACGCGAAATTCATCAAATTCCTATATAAGTTTTTTATTGGAGGGACCACGTTCGCCATTTTATTCATTTTGGCGGTCAATGTGAACTTCCTTTGGTTATTCGGCGGTATGCCGAGTTTACAGGAATTAGAGAATCCCAAAAGCCAAAATGCTTCCTTAATTATTTCGGAAGATGGGCAGGAAATTGGAAAGTATTTCCGGGAAAATCGAAATCCGATGGAATTCGAACAATTGCCCCTCAACATCATCAATACCCTTGTTTCTACCGAAGATGCGCGTTTTACATCGCATTCCGGGATCGATATCCGCTCGATGTTACGTGTCGTTTTTTCATTCGGAACGGCGGGAGGGGGAAGTACGATATCCCAACAATTAGCTAAAAACCTTTTTCATACCCGTTCCTTGGAATTTGGGGAAGATGATCCGGTGTATGTCGGATTGCTAATGAAAATTGATGGACTTCGAACGGTCATCGCCAAAGTAAAAGAATGGATCTTAGCGATTAAACTTGAAAGGCGCTATACGAAACAGGAAATCATGGCCATGTACTTGAATGAGGTAAGTTTTGGTAATAATGCCTATGGAATTCAGGTGGCTTGCCGTACTTATTTTCAAAAAGATATTCAAAATGTATCCTTGACGGAGGCGGCGACGCTGATCGGTTTGTTGCAAAACCCATCTCTATATGATCCGCGGATTCGACCAGAGAAAACATTGGAACGTCGGAATACGGTGTTAGGCCAATTAGCCAAATACGATTTTATTGTCCCAGAGGACCTTGACAAATTGCGCGAAACGCCGCTGAATCTGCATTATAAAGTAGAAAATCAGAACACGGGGGCGGCGCCTTATTTCCGCGAATCCATTCGGACAGAGGTTTTACGAATCTTAAAAGAGATTAATAAAGATCGTCCGGAGGATCAGCAATTGAATTTATACACGAGTGGGCTTCGGATCTATACGAGCGTCGATTCACGCATGCAAAAATTCGCCGAGGAATCTGTTCGTGAGCATATGCAGGCGGAGCAAAAATTATTTTATGCCCATTGGCAGGGCAGGAATCCTTGGGTGAACGAGGAGATGAAGGAAATCAAGGGATTTTTACGGGATGCCATGAAACGCACGCAGCGTTACCGGGATTTGATGGAGGCCTATGAAAATGATGAATTTAAGGTCTGGGAGGAATTGAATAAACCCGTGCGGATGAGCGTATTTACCTATGATGGGGATAAGGATACGACCTTCAGTTCGATGGATTCTCTGCGCTATTACAAGAAAATTTTGAACTGCGGATTTATGGCGATGGATCCTACGAACGGGCACGTGAAAGCTTGGATCGGCGGGATTAATTACAAATATTTTAAGTTTGATCATATATCTCAAAGTAGGCGTCAGCCAGGTTCGACCTTTAAGCCGTTTGTCTATGGGGCGGCGATTGAAAACGAAATTATTACCCCATGTGATGAATTGGTGGATGAGCCGGTGACCTTTGGGGAGGAAGATGGTTTGACGGGGACGACTTGGACGCCACAAAATTCGGACGGGAAATACAGTTATGAAAAATTAAAAATGCGTCGGGCGATGGGATTGTCGATCAATTCCATTTCGGCCCAATTAATGAAGCAATTAGGTCCTGCGAAAATTGCGGAATTTGCTCATAAATGTGGAATCACGAGTCCTTTGAATGAGGTGCCCTCCTTATGTTTGGGGGCTTCGGAAGTTTCTTTATTGGACCAAGTGACCGCATACAGCACCTTGGCTAATGGCGGTGAAAAAACAGATCCGATTTTGATCTTGAAGATTACTGATAAGGTAGGAAATGTGTTGCGGGAATTTTCACCGCCGGCGAAAGCGGTGATTAAGCCTGAAACTGCCTATTTGATGACCTATATGCTGCAAGGCGCGGTACTCGAACCGGGTGGAACCGCGGAAGGCTTAAAGCGAACGGGTATCGTGGCAGGTAATGAAATTGGGGCGAAAACGGGAACTACATCGAACTTTTCGGATGGATGGTTCATGGGTGTGACCCAAAAATTAGTTGCCGGCGTGTGGGTAGGAGGCGATGACCGAAGTATTCACTTTCGGAGTTTGGCTTTAGGCCAGGGGGCTAAAATGGCGATGCCGGTGTATGCCAAATTCATGGAAAAGGTGTATGGCGATGCGAGTTTATCGATCGAGGGCTATCGAAAAATACCTTTCACGAAACCAGATAATTTTACCTTTGACTTTACTTGCAATGGAAAAATAGGGACAGATTCCCTCAGCGTTCCAGAAAATACGATTCAATAACATGCGATTATTACTTTCCATTTTTGTGCTGAGTATTATCTCGTATGCTTGCCAACAATCCAAAGAGAAGCAAGCAGAAGCCCTCGCCAAAAAAACTTGTTCCTCCTGCCATAAGTTTCCGGACCCATCTTTATTGGATAAAAAGACGTGGAAAGAAGGCGTTTTGCCAGAAATGGCCTATCGATTAGGCGTTGGAAACCGCTTTGAACTATTGACTAAAATTCCTGAAGAGCAATATGAGAGCGCCACCAATCTGGGCATATATCCCGAAACGCCTGAAATTAGCCAATCAGATTGGGAAGCGATTGTGGCTTATTATGTAGAAAATGCACCGGAAAAACCTTTGCCCCAAACGAAAAAAGTACCTGTTTCCGGTGAAAAGATGCACTTCTCAACAAGAGAAATTATTTATCCAGAGGAGCCAACCGGTGTAGTCACCTCAGTCACTTTTAACCCAAAACAGAAAGAAATTTGGATTGGAAAAAGAAATCAAAAACTAGAAATTTTAGATGCTCAATTAAACATTAAAAAAACCATACGCACAGAAAGGCCAATTGTTCATGCCAATTTCCATGATAATAAATCCTATTTTCTGAGTATCGGAAAAATGTCCCCCAATGACCAAAAATTAGGCTCACTCCTTTCAATCAATCAAAAGAATGTATTGTCAATGGCTGCAGATTCGCTGAAAAGGCCTGTGGATATGCAGATTTCCGACATTGACCAAGATGGCATTGATGATTTTGTGATTTGCGAATATGGATTTGAGGCCGGTGAATTAATATGGGTGAATGGAAAGACCAAGCAAAAAAATATCCTGAAAATTCAAGCGGGAACTCGAAATGTATCCATTAAAGATATGACAGGCGATGGATTGCCCGATATTTTGGTCCTCACTGCGCAGTCCCGCGAGGGGGTTTCTTTGTTCATTAATAAGGGTCAAGGGAAGTTTATGGAAAAACCCATTTTGCTTTTTGATTCCGTTTATGGCTGTAGTTTTATGGAGGTGGTAGATTTTAACCAAGATGGCAAGGATGACATTATCATTACGAATGGCGACAATGCCGATTATTCAAAAACGCTAAAAAACTACCATGGAGTACATATATTTATCAATGATGGCAGCAATAATTTTAAAGAAAAGTATTTTTACCCGGTTTATGGAGCCACCAAAACGATCGCAAGGGATTTTGATTTAGACGGCGATTTGGATTTGGCCATGATCGCCTTTTATGCGGAACCCATCATGCCTCAAAATGAATCCTTTCTTTATTTTCAAAACCAAGGAAATTTAAATTTCAAGGTTAGCAACCTTAATATCCCCTTCGGTGGAAGATGGATGGTGATGGATGCCGGGGATGCAGATCAAGATGGAGATTTAGACATCCTATTGGGAAATTTCCAGTTTGGCGCACCCAAAAAAGGAAAAGTAAAACTAGGACTGCAGCTCAATTACATTGAAAACAAGATCCATTAAAAGGTTTTTATCAATTTAGCACCATTCGGTAAGAATGCTTGTCCATTGGCGCTTTGGCCTAAATAAGAACTGCCATATGTCCACTCGACCCTTTGATTCAGCCCTTTAAATTGATATTCAAAACCTTGAATACCTTTCGGGATATTGAAGCGAGTCCATGCTTTATCCATGCTAGCAAAAGCATGCATTTTACCCCGGTTCTGACTTGCGATAAATGCTAAGCCCCTCTGGCCTAAATCGATAGTTATAAGTGATTTGGCATCTTGAGGAACAAAAAGTCCTGATTGATCAAGGTATGTAAATTTGCCCTTCCCATTTCCGAGTAAAACACCTCCATTGGACGCATCATATCTCCCCATGAACACCTCATTCGCATAATTATTTCCTACATACAAAATATCTAAATGACCATCTTGATTGATGTCGGCGACCTGGATTCCATTGATAGCTGAAATTTGCGCCATGGTAGGCAATAAATGTGTTTTAAATTTACCGCTTCCTAGATTTTCTATCCAAATAGATCCATTCTCCTGCATGGATATTTTGCTAGCTTTCTCTTTTTCAGTGGCTAAGAAAAAATTCTCCTGGGTTACCTTGCCAAAATCTTTGTAATAAACCCATCTTTGACGAGTCTGATTCAACATTTTATGTACGTCATCCTTACCAAATAATGAGGCAGAGGCCATTTTCCCTTCTGCCGTTTGAAAATACACGAAAGGAAATAAATCATATACCCCATTGCCATCCAAATCCCCATGCCAAATGTCCACAGGTTGGGTCAAACTAGCTCGTAGTAAGGTGTTTTTCCCCATGTTTCCAGCCACATAATCCATGTCTCCATCATGGTCGAAATCAGCGCTTGACAATGATGTCCAAATACCCGTTGTTTTTTCTAAACCCGTTTCTTTCAACAGAGAAAAATTCCCTCGGTTATTCTTTAGTATTTTTATGTCGGAAAATTCCCCTGCGAGGATAATGTCTTGCCAGCCATCTAAGTCATAATCTGACCAAATTCCATCACATATTAAACCTACATTGATCAGGTCCTTCGCTAATGTCTGGGTGGCGTCGACAAATTTAATGTGTGCTTTTACAGACTCATTTTTCAACAAACGAGAAGTGGTGGATTTTGGATATTGGAAAGGCACATTTCGCCCTCCTACAAATAGATCTAAATCTCCATCATGATCAAAATCGGATGCTCGAACGGTTGCATTGCTCTCCGTAAATGTGGGCAATGATAATGGATCTAAGGTGAAATTACCTTTGCCGTCATTGACATACATCACATCTTGAAAACTGGCCGCGCCTAATTTGTCTTCATTACCACCCCGAGCAATGTAAAGATCCAAATCCCCATCCTGATCAAAATCGATCAGCAATGAACCTAAATCTTCTCCTAATTTTTGGGGTACTGAAATACTTTTTTCTAAAGGTTTTGCATTAAACTTCCCAGCTTGATTTTGGATGTAAAAAATACCCGAATAGAACTTGGCCCCACCTTGAAAAAAATCTTCCAATCCATCCCCATTCACATCGCCGGCCGATAAGCCGGGACCTAATTGAGATAATTTAAAGGGCATTAAACTTTGATAATTAAAGTCGATGAAGTCGTATTCTTTATGGACATCCACTAAATTAAGTTCATCAGAAATGTCTTTCAACAAAGGTTTATTGACCTCAAAAAGAGTTTGATACGGCTCTTTTGCCGCAGCCATAGAAACCGTTAAAATCTTGTCCATTCCTGGATTTTTAATGACCTGCATTTTGTCATTTGGCCAAACAATGTGTATTTCTTTAAGCTTACGTTTTGTTCCTAAGCCGATATGGGCCATGGGCTCAACGGAAGATAGGTAGCCGCGATACGGCGTATTTTCATAATAAAAGCGTTCCCCATTTTCAAAAACCCCTTCTATTTTAGCCCCAAAACCTAGAAGATTTTTTTGATCGCCTTTAAATTTAATGCGTAAATAATGTGATTTGTCGGCATGATCCTCCCGTGAATTATTTCGATATAAAAATGCCTTGTCATTGATATTATTAACGATGTAATCAAGATCCCCATCATTATCTAGATCGCCGTAAGCGGCTCCGTTGGAAAATGAAGGAACACTTAATCCCCATTTTTCAGTCACATCTTCAAAAGTCAGATCCCCTCGATTTCGATAGGCATAATTACTTATTTTGATTACGGGTACTTGTTCCAGCATCAATGCCGGAGAAGATAATTGTAAGGTATTAGCCCGATAGAGCATAAAATCACGATCCGTTACATCTCTTGGATATCCATTGGTCACAAATAAATCTCGGTATCCATCATTGTCAAAGTCAGCTAAAGAAGGACACCAGCTCCACTCACTTTCGGAAATACCTGCCATTAAACTGATTTCATGAAATGGTTTGCTGGACCCGTCGGCCTGTTTACCTGAATTCAATTGCAACGTATTGCGCATGTATTGATACGTATAGCCGAATTGATCACTATTGATATAGGTTTGGTAGTTGTTGGGAGGCGCTAATTGTTTCTTTCTTTCTGTATTTTTGGGCAACATATCTAAAGCCACGATATCAGCTAAACCATCATTATTGACATCTCCTACCTCATTCCCCATCGCCGTTAAACTGGTATGTTTAAAATATTTTTTGGACTGATCTGTGAAAGTCCCATTGTGGTTATTGATATACAATAAATCATCCGATACGTAGTCGTTGGTCACATAAATGTCGGGCCAATTGTCCTGGTTAATATCGCATATGGCCACGCCTAACCCAAATCCCTCAATCGTAATTCCTGCTTCTTTAGAGACATTGGTATACACAGGATGTTTAAGGTCTGCAGACCAATCACAACGGTACAAACGATCGGTATTTGCATAGGAACCATCGGTAACTTTAGGTCGAAATAAGGCAGGATGTTGATCAATTACGTCGACCAACACATATAAATCTAAATCCCCATCGCGATCATAATCGAAAAATGCGGCATGCTCTGAATAGCCGGAATCATTCACTCCATATTCCGTGGCCATTTCCTTAAAAGTAGGCATTCCGTTGTTTACTCCTTGATTAACAAACAGTAAATTTTCGCGATCTTTCGCCGCATTTTTCATGGTACTAGACACGTAGATATCTAATAATCCGTCTGCATTGATATCGACGACGGATACACCTGAACACCAGCGGCCTTGGGTGTTTATGCCGGCTGTTTTTGAAATATCTGTAAACTTGAAATCTCCTTGATTTAAATACAATTTACTGTCGACCTGGCTTCCTGAAAAGAACACATCTAATAAGCCATCCCCATTAAAATCACCTAAGCCTACACCACTGCCATTGTACAGATATTCGTAGGTTAAGATATTGAGTGTATCATTGTCCACAATTTGATTATTGAATTCAATTCCAGAATCTTCACTAGAAATGAGCTCAAACGTAGACTTGGTTTTACAGGAGTAAAAAATGAAACAGAAAATTAGAATAAAAGGGTAAGGAATGGATTTCATGGCCTATTAAATTCATACAAAATTAATAAAAAAAAGGTGGGAATTTCTCCCCACCTTTTTTTAAAAATCACAAAATCATTATTAATATCCAGGATTCTGCTTTAATACAGAGGAGCCTTGAATATCAATTTGTGCTTGTGGAATAGGTAAATACTCATCTTTTCCAGTTGTGTATTTAGATCCACCAAACTTCGTTACTAACCACTTAGATTCGTATTTCAAGTATGCATTCAAAGTTTTGCTTGCATTACCCCAACGAACTAAATCGAAGAAACGGTGACCTTCAGTAGCTAATTCTAATAAACGCTCCATACGAAGAGCATTTGTTGCAGCAGCTTTATCAGCAAAAGCTGCATAAGGCTTGATATCATAATTTGCCTCAGCCTTTCCTCCTTTAGTTACAAAACCATCAGGATTAGCCGCACGATTACGAATTTGGTTGATATAACCTAAAGCAGTCGTTAAACTTCCAGCTTCGATTTCAGCCTCAGCAGCTAATAAAAGTACATCAGCGAAACGGATGATATTGAAGTTCACCGTAGCATATCCACGAGTCCAACCAGAACCATCTGTCAAAGTATTCTCTTGACGCTTGTAGTACACATATTTCTTAGGAGAATATGGGCCAGCATACACTTGAGAACGGATCCAGTTAGCACCTGGATGCTCGATCCAGTCTAAGTATTGGATACCACGACGACCAATTGTATGGTCAATACGTGGATCTAATGGATCCGTATCTTCTGTAAATGCAGCATTGGAATTAATGTTATAATCATTCTTAACTGCATTAGCAGCTAAGTTATAATCAGGAGTTCCATCAGCTTGCTCAGAAAGAATTGGTAATCCACCTACAGTACGATAGGCATTCGCCATCGAGAAAGTTGGTTGGAAGAAACCGCAACAGTTACCTGGACCGTCAGCACCCGTGTTATAAGGGTAGTTCAAGTCGTCAAAACCATTCGCATTATTTGTATTACCCGTATTCATTGACGATTGCATAGCAAAAACAGCTTCCTCATTGTTGTCATTTTCAGCATTGAAAATTTCAGCAAATTTTGGAACCAAACCGTATTTCTTACCATTAGTCGTTTTTCCGTTCGTGATAACCGTAGTCAAAAGTGCTTTTGCATCTGCCCATTTTGCTTGGTAAACATAAACCTTACCTAACAATGCGCCAGCAGCCCATTTGTTCGCACGACCTGCATCTGAATGCGTTTCAGGTAAGTTATCATAGGCATGTTTGAAATCAGCTTCGATTTTATCCCAAATAGCAGGAGTATTCGCCACTTTTTCAATTCCTTGGCCATATCCTACTTTCTCATCCACGTATGGAACAGAATTCCATAAACGCTTCAATTCGAAATAATAGAAACCACGTAAGAAACGTGCCTCTGCGATGATACGAGTTTTGTCAGCAGCTGAAAGAGCCGTTGATCCATTCGCCAAATTGATTACTGCATTACAACGAGCAATACCCTCATATTTAGCTTTCCATGAATCATTCATATCTCCATTCGTTGCATCTATTTCATACCGTTGGATTGGGTTAATGGCCGTGTAATCACCTGGGTCAGTTCCCTTGTTATTTTCACCACCACGAATTGAACCCCAAACCCAGTTATTAGCCGCTCCCAAACGAGAGAAACCTTTGGCTGCCAATTGTGCATAGGCACCAATTAAGGCACCCTCAACACCAGCTTTCGAAGACAATTGTGCCTGAGCTAAAGAGCCCGTAGGTGCAACTTCCAAAAACTGATCCTTACAAGCGAAGGTCAACATAAACGCTGACGCACTCACTAAAGCTATTCGCTTTAAAATTTGATATTTTTTCATTTTCTTAATACTTTAAAATTGGCTTTCGCTAAATTAGAAATTCAAGTTAATCGATGCGTTAAATCCGCGAGAAACTGGATAGTTACCCACATCAATACCAAATCCAGTATCAGCAGCACCACCAACACCTGGATCTAATCCTTTGTATGCAGTGATTGTAAACAAGTTCGTTGCCGAAACTGTAAACTTCGCGCGCTTAATTCCTAACTTAGAAGAATACTTCGATGGAATATTATACCCCAATGAGATATTTTGGAAACGAAGGTAATCTCCGTCTTCAACATACCATGAGTTCTCAGCACCTGAAGTTGAAATGTTTGAAGCCGACTCCCAAATTGGAGCTAATGCAGCATTTCCTAAAGCAGGCGTCCATGATTGTTTCGCACGCTCTCCTTTTCCAGCACCTTGGAATGTTCCAAAGAAATCAGTAAACCATTTTTGCTGATTCCAGATTTTGTTACCTGCTGAAACGTTCATATACGCACTAAATTCGAAATCCTTGTACGTCAAGCCTAAGTTGATACCCCCTGTGTAGGTTGGTACAGGTGATCCTAAATACGTACGGTCAGCAGGAGTAATTTTTCCATCTCCATCTGTATCTTGGTAACGGAAACGTCCCACACCAGCACCCGATTGAGTAGGAGCAGATGTAACTTCAGCAGCAGAATTGAAATATCCTAATACTTTATATCCGTAAAATGAAGAAAGAGAACGTCCTACTTCCATTCTTACTGGAGTAATACCACGGAATCCACCACCCGTTAAGTTGGTGATACCTGGCGCAAAGGCAACAATCTCATTTTGTAAAAATGAATTATTAATCGTTAACTCATATTTCAAGTCAGACGTAATGTTTCCACGATTAATGATTTGGAAATCAATACCTTGGTTACGCATTTTAGCAACGTTAACCGCTGGAGCAGATGCTAAGTTACCCACAACCGCTGGAAGAGGCACATTGAATAACAAATCACGTGTATCTTTTCTCCAAACATCAAATACTAATTCCCACTTACCATTTAATAAGGTAGCGTCAAAACCAATATTTAATGTTTCTGAGGTCTCCCACTTCGCCGCATCATTTCCAATACGTGAACGGAAGTAACCTTCGTTAGCACCAGAGCTTTGTCCAGCTATCGGATAGAACGAGTTTCCACGGTTAGCCGCATATAAAGAGAACTGATTCGCTGGGTCTACGTTGTTTGAGTTACCCATTTCTCCCCAACCACCACGAATTTTCAAATCTGTGATCGAAGGAAGATCAGCCATAAATGGCTCTGATGTTACACGCCAAGCAGCAGAGAACGCAGGGAAGATACCATAACGGCTTTGAGAACCGAAACGAGATGAACCGTCACGACGCACCACTCCAGTTAAATAATACTTTTCATTAAAGTTATAATCTAACTTAGAGAATAAAGAGTAGAAATTAACCCCACTAAATAAAGACGAGTTTACTACCGGTGATTGAACCGCATTTAAAGTAACGAAGTCTAAGTCCATTGAGAATGGGTTAATACCCGATCCACTGATGTTACGACCTGCTCCTGTATTCAATGCCTCTAAACCTGCTAAAACTTTAACACCATGCTTTCTCCATTGATAGTTATATGAAGCAGTGTTAGATAAAACCCAAGCAAAATTATATCCAGATCCCTCGTTAAATGAATCAGATGCCTCAGGCTCAGAGTCTCCTAAATACTTAAAGTTATAATCTTTATATGCCGAACTATTAAACTGACCACCTAAACTAGATCTGATAATCAAATCTTTGATTGGCTCATACTCAGCATAAACGTTACCAACTGCATTCGCATTAAAGTTGTTATCATTCAAGTTGTTACGCATGATCTGACGAACCGGATTACGAGGGTTGTTAAATCCTGCAGCCTTCGTACTTGCATAAGATCCAAATTCATCAAATACAGGAATGATCGTAGGCATACGATAGGCAGATAAAATCACAGATTCATCACCCGCAATACCCAATCCACCATTACCTCCTGCTTGACCACGAACCGAACGATAGGTAAACTGTAAGTTCTCACCTACACGAACTTTCTTTCCTAAATTAAATTCAGAGTTAAAACGAGCAGAATAACGTTTGAATTCATTTTCTAACAAGATACCTTGTTGCTCTTGTCCAGAAATTCCTAAATAAAAACGTCCAGTCTCCGTACCACCCGAAATTCCTAATGAATGACGCGTAGTAGAAGCAAAACGAGTTATCTCATCGTACCAATTTGTACCCGCTAAATTGGGTTTAATTAAGAAAGTAGTCAAAGGATTCGCAGCATAAGCAGCTTGAATAGCTGCCATATCCACAGAACCTCTAACACCATTCGCACCATTTGCATGTAAATATGCAGGTAATGTAGCTTGTGCAGAAGTTCCATACTGTGGATGGGAATACTGAACCGCAGTTCCAGTAGCCGCCGCATTATTACGGTAAGCCACATGTGCCCAATCAGCATCCTCCTGAGGAGTTAACATTTTAGGAGCACCTGCTACGTTCGGGTCAGTTCCACCATAAAGTCCATCATACGTTATAGTTAAACCTTTTTTACCTTTAGCACCACGCTTCGTTGTGTAAACGATTACACCGTTCGCCGCACGAGCACCATAGATAGAAGCCGCAGCCGCATCTTTCAAGACGGTAGTCGACTCAATATCATCTGGAGAAAGAAAATCAGTACTTCCTACGGGTACTCCGTCCACAATGTACAAAGGCTCATTACCACCGAAGGCACCGAAACCACGTACACGAATGATACTTCTTGTACCTGGCTGACCATTCGTGATCAACGTGATACCAGCCACACGTCCTTGTAATTGCTGCTCTACGTTACCTGAAGGAGAAATCTGTAAATCTTTTGCCTTTACAATAGATGCGGCAGCTGTTGATTCCTTCTTGTTTGTAACGGAGTAACCTGTCACAATGACCTCACTTAATTGACTCACATCTTCCTGCAAAACAACAGAAATTGATGATTGAGATCCAACATTAATAGATTGCGTTTTATAACCTACAGCCGAAATCGTTAACACCGCATTAGCAGAATTCACATTCACACTAAATGCACCATTTCCATCTGTAGTTGCACCCGTATTTGTACCTTTCACTAAGATACTAACACCAGGAATGCCTTGCGTATCGGTACCGGTAACCTTACCAGTTACTTTACGACCTTGGGCGAATGACGAAAAACTTCCAAGCATCACAATTGCGAGCAATAGAAAGCCTCGTAGACTTTGGTAAAAATTGTTTTTCATAATAAAGTTTTAAATTGTTTTCAAAATAATAAAAATTTGGTTTTAGGTTTTGTTATTTCAAATGTGGTTCCTCCTTTCTTTTTAAGTTTAAACATAAAGCTAACTGCTACAAAAGTAAATTAAATATTCAAAAAGTACAATAATTACTTTCTTGTAATTAAACTAAATTTGAATTTTAATTCAAGAAATACATCCTATGCTGCCTTTGCTGCCTTGAAAGCAAGATAAAATAATAAAATAAGGAGAAAATAAACAAACCCAAAACTGATTTTTTAAAATTTTACTTTTGAATTATTCAAAAATCATCAAAATACCGTTTTTTTATTTTATTAAATGGATACAATTGAGCAAAATGATACTACATGTTGACATAATGACCATTTCCAAGACTTTAGATCAACCCATGATTTTCTATGGGAAATGCCTTGGATATTCAATCAAGTAGCAAAAACGAAATATTCGAAAAACACAATTTTATCCTTATTTTTGAGGCCATGATTTCCTTCGACCCAAAAACCATCCTGAGTAGTCTTCCCGAAGAACCTGGGGTTTACCGCTATTTTGATGAAGGAGCTACACTTATCTACATTGGCAAAGCCAAAAATTTAAAGAATCGCGTCAGTAGTTATTTTAACAATCCTAAAAATCACGATACCAAAACCCGGAAACTGGTATCTCAGATTCGTCGGGTCGAATTCACCATCGTGCATTCAGAATTCGATGCACTTTTATTGGAAAATACGCTCATCAAGCAATTCCAACCAAAATATAACATCCTCCTGCGCGACGATAAAACCTATCCGTTCATCTGTTTAACGAAAGAACATTTTCCCAGGCTCATCACTTCCCGTCGAATCGAACATCAAATCGGCACCTATTTTGGCCCTTTCGCGAACCCGAAATCGATGCATGCGCTGTTGGAATTACTGCATCAATTATACCCACTCCGCACCTGTGCACTGGCCTTGAAACCCGGAAACATCGAACAAGGAAAATTTAAGGTCTGTTTGGAATACCACATCGGCAATTGCAAAGGCCCCTGCGAAGGTTTGCAAAGCGAATCGACCTATTTGGAATACATCGATTCCGTCACCCAAATTCTCAAAGGCCATTTTCAAAAACCGAAACAATATTTCGTCGAGAAAATGAACGAGGCCTCCGCCCGTTTGGCATTCGAAGTGGCCCAAGAAATGAAGGAAAAATGGGAACTGCTGGAAAATTACCAAGCCCGTTCCACCGTCGTTAATCCCGCCATTCACGATGTGGACGTCTTTAGCATGGTGGCCGACGATTCCCTCGCCTACATTAATTTCATGAAGGTCATCAACGGTACCATCACCCAATCCCAAACCTGGGAAGTCAAAAAGAAATTAAACGAGGACGAATCCGAACTCCTCACCATGCTGATTTGGGAAAAAAGAGATCAGTTTCAAAGTGAGGCCAAAGAGATTTTGACTAATATCCCCATGGCCATCGAATTCAAAGGGGTCAAAAATACCGTGCCTGTCATGAGCGACAAAAAGAAATTACTCGACATGTCCCTCAAAAACGTCCTCTATTTCCGCAAAGAAAAAGCCGACCGAAAAGCCGCCGAAGAAAGTGGGGGCGACCGAAAAATGCGCGTCATGCTCACCCTGAAAAATGACTTACGCCTCAGCACGCTACCGAAACACATCGAATGCTTCGATAATTCAAACCTCCAAGGCACCAATCCCGTGTCCGCCATGGTCTGCTTCCTACAAGGCGTGCCCGCCAAAAAAGAATATCGCCTCTTCACCCCGAAAACCGTGGAAGGTCCCGACGACTTCGCCACCATGCGCGAGGTGGTCGCCCGACGATACACCCGCCTAGTCGAAGAAGAAAGCGATTTGCCCGACCTCATCATCATCGACGGGGGCAAAGGCCAATTATCCGCCGCCTGCGAAGCTCTGAAATCCATCGGGCTCTATGGGAAAATCCCTGTGATCGGCATCGCCAAACGCCTCGAAGAAATCTATTTCCCAGAAGATACGCTTCCTTTATACATCGATAAAAAATCAGAATCCTTAAAATTAATCCAACAACTCCGAGATGAAGCCCATCGCTTCGGAATCACCGCCCATCGAAATAAACGAAGTAAACATTTTATTGTGAGCCAATTGGAAGAATTAGAAGGCATCGGAAAATTAACGGCCGAAAAATTATTGAAACATTTCGGAACCATCCGAAATATGTACGATGCACCCGTCGCCGAATTAGAAAAAGTGGTTGGAAAAGCCAAAACACCCCAATTGCGCATTCAGATCAAGCGCTGGCTCGATGAGAAAAATTAATTACGACTTGAAAATTGATCGATATCGATGCCTTTGAACTGACGATAC
>Ga0164294_10000196_pt1 | contig 58608 bp, 43 predicted proteins | sample GEODES005metaG_FD_111479 | JGI IMG/M metagenome (GOLD analysis project Ga0164294, IMG submission 111479) | Oligotrophic lake water microbial communities from Sparkling Lake, Wisconsin, USA - GEODES005 metaG | ecosystem: Environmental > Aquatic > Freshwater > Lake | place: USA: Sparkling Lake... | reverse complement strand
CGCCGCGGCGAGGCTGGCCAGGCCTACTGCCCAGGTGGGCAGACGGTTGGCGGCGGGCCGCGCAGCGGGCACCGGCGCCACGGCGGCGAGGCGCAGGGGCGGCAGGGGCTCGGCGGCGGCGGCCTGGGCGGCGGCGAGCCGGTCTTGGCAGGGGGGGCACCCAGCGAGGTGGGCGGCGACCTCACCCTCGAGGGGAAGCGCGTCGGTGACGACCTGATGGAGGGCCAGATCGTGGAGGTGGCCGTCGCGCGTGAACGGAGAGAGCGGGCTCATGGGGAGTTCCCCTTGCCGGAGAGCGATTGGGCGGCCTCCGAGAGGGCGGTCAGGCGGTAGCCGATGGTCCGGCGGGAGAGCCCGAGCAGGGTGGCGATGTCGTCGCGGGTCATGCCATCGAGGTGGTAGTAAATGCCGATCATCACAACTTCCTCGTCGAGCTTGTTCCAAAGCTGGCCGAGCAGGGCGGTGGCCTCCTGGCGGGCCGGCGCGGTGGCCTCGCCCCACCAGGGGGCACCCTCGTCGGCGAGCAGCTCCTGGCGCCGCTTCTCGTCGCGTAGACGGTTGAGGCAGTGCCGCGTGGTGAGCTGGTAGAGCCAGGTGGCCGGGCTGCTGTCGCCCCGAAAGGTGTGCCACTTCTCCATCGCGCGGATGAAGATGTCTTGCACCACGTCATCGGCCTCGGGCCCGGCGTAGAAGCGACGCACCCGCGCCCGGACGAGGCCGCCGTGGCGGGTGTAGAGCGCGTGGATGTCGAGGGGAGGGGCGATGGGGCACTCGTGGGGGCAGGGGGAGCGGAGGCCGTAGTGTACCGCCGGCGCGCCCGGCGGGCAGAGAGCAGGCAATTCAAGGTCCAGCGCGGGTCAATCGGCGGGTCCATCGTCTCCCTCAAGCAGCGGCGGGGGCGCTTCGATCTCTTGGAGGCGCCAGCCCGTCGTGGCGGGCAAAGGCCAGGAAGATTTGGCGCCGCCCCCGGGCAGGGACTACAGGAGCAGGCCGGCTGAATCCACGGCCAGGCAAAAACCCGGGAGCCCCCATGCAGATCAAGAGCACCGTCCGCGCCGGCGGCAAGCGCGCCGCCCGCTAGTCTCTCTCGCCCGCGCGCCGGGCTTCGGTCGGGCGCGCGGCGGGGGGCCGATCCATCCGGGTCGGCCCCCTTTTCTTTCCCCGTGGAGCTTCGCGTGAACCGCGTCCCCGCCTCCTTCTTCGCCGAGGTCGCAAAAGACTGCTGGATGCGCCGCCCGGCCCAGTGGTCCCAGCCCTTCACCGCCCCCTACGCCAGCGAAGACGAGGTGATGGCCGGCCTCCTCGCCCTGCGAGAGGCCCTGGAGCGGGGCGATGACAGCACCCGGCCGCGGGTCTTCTCGGGCGACCGGCAGATCGGCTTCTCCCTCGATCGCCACCTGCCCACCGCCGAAGACGTCGATCTGGCCGGCTTTGAAGCCCGCCTGCGGGCCGAGCGAAGCGGCCCCGACACCGGCATGGTCATCGGAGAGTTCGCCCGCCTCACGCCCGCGCTCTGGGGCCGGGCGATGGGCTTTCTGCGGGGCCTCTACACCGCCCTCGGCGCGATGCCCCCCGGCGGCGCCCATGCCGAGGTCTTCTTCGGGGACTACGCCCGCAGCTTCTTTGGCCTGCACAAGGATCGGCTGGAGACCTTCACCTTCATCGTGCGCGGCCGCAAGCGCTTCCTGCTGTGGCCCTACGAGGCCTTGGCCGACCAGCCCGGCGTGCTGGCCGACCGGCCCCTGCACGCCTTCAACTTCGACGACATCGACCTGTCGACCCTGCGCCCCGGCGCCTGCATCCTCGAAGGCGGGCCGGGCGACGTGCTCTTCTGGCCGGCCAGCGCCTGGCATGTGGCCGAGGAGGCCGCCCCCGGCTTTGTCACCACGCTGACCCTGGCGGTGGCCCCGTCGACGATGCTGGCCGCCGGCTCGCCCCTGCGCATCGCCGCCGAGGGCTTCGACGAGGCCGGCCGCGACGCCTACTACACCCTCGACCCGGCCCTGCCCTTGCCCCACAGCCCCCCGGGCGGTCGCGCCGGCGTCGAGGCCGTCGAGGCCGCCCTGCAGCGGGTCCTCGTCGACCCCACCTTCGTCGCCGCCCGTCGGGCCGCCGCCCTGGGCTGGCTCTCCACCCAGGGCTTCGCCCGCGGCCCCGAGCGGCTGGAGCTGGCCCCCCTCGATCGCCGCGACCGGCTGCGGGTCTGCTCGCCCATCCTCGTCCTTGAGGCCGATGAAAGCACGCTCGTCGCCGCCGCCAACGGCATCCTGCTGAGCTCCACGCCGCCCTTCCTCCCCCTGGTCGAGGCCCTGACCCTGGGCCGGGTCATCGGCGTGGGCGATCTCGTCGACAGCCTGCGCGCCGCCCAGCCCGAGGGCCCCGATGAAGGCGCCCTGATCGAGGCCCTCCGCCACCTTGTCGCCGCCCACGCCCTCCTCGCAGCACCTTGACCAGCCCCCGGGGGCCCAGGATAGTCGGCGCGCCTGGGAGGAGGTGTGCCGATGCGCCATCGCCGGGCCCCGATGGAGCCCTCTGCCGACAACAAGAAGCGGGCCGACCGCTACTTCTGGTGGGTGTCCAAGGCGCTGCGGGTCATCCTGCGGCCGCGGCTCCAGCTCACGGTGGACGGCGCCCACCACGTGCCTCGCGAAGAGCCGGTGCTGGTGGTCTGCAACCATGTCCACGCCCTTGATCCCATCAACCTCATCCTCGCGGCCGACCGCTGCATTCACTGGCTGGCCACCGAGTCGCTGTGGGACAAGCCCGTGCCCGCCTGGTTTTGCACCGGCTCCGGCGCCGTGCCGCGCAAGAAGTTCGTCACCGACTCCAAAAGCATCCGCCACCTCAAGGCTTGGCGCGATCTCGGCGGCGCCGTGGGCCTCTTCCCCGAGGGAGAGCGCACCTGGGATGGCACCCGCCTGCCGCTCGTGCCCGGCATCGAGAAGCTCGTGCGCCTGCTCGACGCCCCGGTGGTCACCGCCCGGGTCATCAACGCCTACCGCCACCAGCCGCGCTGGGCCGATCACGGCCGCCGGGGGCGCATTCACGTCGAGTTCGACCCGCCCCGCCGCTTCGATCGCAAGGACAAGCCCGAGGAGGTCCGCCGCTACATCGAGGAGCGCATCACCGTCGACCCCGCCCAGGGTGCCGACTGGGAGGTGAAGGGCTCTCGCCTCGCCCATGGGCTGGCCAACGTGTTGTTCGCCTGCCCCAACTGCCACACCTTCGACGGCCTCGTCGAAAAGGGCGATGACATCGTCTGCCGGAGCTGCGGGGCCGGCTGGCGCCTCGACACCAACCACCGCCTGCACCCTTCAGGCGGCGGCGGGGCCCTCACCGTCGCCGACGCCGTCGCCACCGCCCGCAGCCGCCTCGCCCAGTCCTGGGTGGCCGACGCCGCCGCCTTCGCCGCCGATGGCACCATCCTGCACAGCGAGGAGATGGAGCTTCTGGCCCTCGGCGACGAGATCCGCTCGCTCGGCACGGGGCGGATGCGCCTGTCGCCCGAGGCCCTGGTCTTCTCGGCCGGCGCCCAGGCGGTCTGGACCCTGCCGCTGTCGGAGATGCGGGCCGTCGCCGTCGACATGCAGCGCCGGCTCCAGTTCCGCGACAAAGACGGCAAGCCCTTTGAGGCCGTCCTGCCGCAGGAGTCGGTGCTCAAGTGGTACTGGGTCGCCGACCACTGGCGCAAGCGCGCCGGCGCCAAGGATGTGGCCGAATGAAGGTGCTCGTCACAGGGGTCAGCGGGCAGGTCGGCGCCGCCGTCGCCCGCGCCCTGGTGGCCCGCGGCGACGCCGTGCGCGGCCTCGTCCGCGATCCCGCCCGCGCGCCGGCCCTGCCCGGGGTCTCGCTCGCGGCCGGCGATCTCAGCCAGCCCGAGGCGCTGGCCGCCGCGGTGAAGGGGGTCGAGGCGGTCGTTCACTGCGCCGGCGTCGTCTCCTTCGCTCCCGCCCGCGCCGACGAGCAGCGCGCCGTCAACGTCGAGGGCACCCGCGCCCTGCTGCACGCCGCCGCCGCCGCGGGCTGCCGGCGCTTCCTGCTCACCAGCTCCATCGCCGCAGGCGGGCCCGTCGACGGCCCCGGCGAGGGCGATGAAGACAGCCCCTTCACCCTGGAGGGCCAGGGCTTCGTCTACGGCGAGACCAAGCGCCAGGCCGAGCAGCTCGTCCTCCAAGACGCCCGTCTGGAGGGCCTCGCCGTGCGCCCCGGCGTGATCCTCGGCGCTGGCGACGTCAACGGCAACGGCGGCCGCATGCTGCTCGACCTGCTGGCCGGCAAGGTGCCCGGCGTGCCCTCGGGGGCCACCACCCTGTGCAACCTCGATGATGTCGTCGCCGGGCACCTCGCCGCCCTGGATCGCGGGGCGGCCGGGCGCTGCTGGATCCTCGGCGGCACCCCCTGCACCTTCCGCGAGGCCTACCAGCGCATCGCCGCCGCGCTCGGCGTGGCGCCGCCGCGCTTCGTGCTGCCGGACTGGCTGGTCTTTGTCGTCGCCCACCTGCGCGCGATGCGGGCCGGGGCGGGCGAGGCCTCCCTCACCCCGGTGCTGGCCCGCCTGATTACCCGCAACCGGCGCTTCTCCTCGGCCCGCGCCATCGCCGAGCTCGGCTACGCGCCCCAGCCCATCGAGCAGGGCATCGCCGCGGCCGCCGACTGGTACGTCGCCCAGGGCCAGATGGCCCCCAAGGGCGCCCGGTAAGGGCGGAGACCTGCGCAGCGGCGCCGAGACGTGCTAGGGGGCGCGCCGGAAGACGCATACCCCCGAAGGACGGCAACGATGGAACAGCCCGCGCCGCGCAGCACCGACGCCCGCGCCCACCTCCAGGCGGTGGAGCCCTACCTGAACCTCGGCCTCAACGACGGCACCTACATGCCCGAGGCCTGCACCCAGGTGCTCCGGGACTTCGCCCACACCCTGGGCCTGCGCAACTACTCCACCTCCGACAACCGGCCCCTGTGCGAGGCCATCGCCCGGGTGGATGGCTGCAAGGCCGAGAACATCTTCCTGCACAACGGCTCGGGGCCCATCCTCAAGCAGGTGGTGCCCAGCATCATCCGCAGCCAGATCAAGTCCTCGCCCCTGCGCGTGGCCCGCCACCTGCTCTGGAAGACCGGCTTTCCCATCGTCGCCGGCAGCCTGACCTATGGCAAGGTGCCGGTCAAAGCGATGGAGCTCGGCCTGCGGGTGGAGATGATCCCCGTCGGCGCCGAAGACAACTTCAAGCTCGACGCCAACAAGGTCGACGCCCACCTCCAGAACCGCGACAGCCTGCTCTATGTGGTCAATCCCAACAATCCGACTGGCCAGCCGATGCTGAGCCGGTCGGAGATCCAGGATCTGGCCACTCGGCACCCGCGCAGCGTCTTCTGGGTGGATGAGGCCTATATTCAGTACATGGAGGGCACCGGCCACTCGGTCTCCGATCTGGTCACGAGCCTGCCCAACCTCTGCGTGGGCCGCACCTTCTCCTTCGCCTACGGCATGGCCGGCGCCCGCATCGGCTACCTGCTCTGCAACGCCGATATGGCGCGTGAACAGTCCAAGGTGCTGACCGACTACCGGGTGGGCACCCTGCAAGAAGAGCTGGCCATCGCCGCCCTCGGCGACGCCGAGCACCTGCCCTTCTTGCGCAAGAAGACCGCCGAGGCCCGCGCCGAGATCACCGACGGGCTGCGCGCCCACCCGGGCATCGAGGTCTTCCCCTCCCAGGCGAACTTCGTGCTCGCCCGCTTCACCGACGGCCGCAAGGCGAAGATGCTGGCCGATGGCCTCGAAGCCCGCGGCATCCACATCAAGACCATCTCGCCCTTCGGCCCCTACCGCTTCGACGAGTACTTCCGCATCACCACCGGCCTGCCCGCCGAGCACGCCCGGATGTTCCGGGCCATCGCCGAGATCCTGGCCTAAAGACCCGCCAGGGCGGTGTCGAGTTGGGCGAGGAGCTGCTCTGGCGGCTGCTCGCCGTCGAGGACGAGGTGGGCGTGGGCCTTGGCGGGCTCCACCCAGCGGTTGTGCATCGGGCGCACGGTGGCGAGGTACTGGTTGAGCACGCTTTCGGCGCTGCGGCCGCGCTCGATGAGGTCGCGGCGCAGGCGGCGGGCGAGGCGCAGGTCGGCCGGCGCGTCGACGAAGACGCGGAGATCGGCCACCGCGCGCAGGGCCGGCTCGCAGAGCACCAGGATGCCCTCCACCACGACGATCGGCGCAGCGACGGCGCGGTCGGTGCCGTCGGCCCGGGCGTGGCGGGCGAAGTCGTAGATGGGCAGGTCGACCGCCTCGCCCTGGCGCAGGGCGGCGAGTTGGGCGATCAGCAGGGCCGTGTCGAGGGCGGCCGGCTCGTCGAAGTTGGCGCCGGGCGACGCGCTCTTGTAGTAGCGGTCGTGCTCGATCAGCAGCACGTCGGGGCGGGCGGCGAGGGTGCGGCAGAGGGTGGACTTGCCGCTGGCGGTGCCGCCGGCGATGAGCACGATCTTCACGGCATCTCCGTCCCGTGGATGATGACCTCGCCGGCGATGCAGGCGCCGGGCTCCAACACGAGGATGCCCACGTCGAGCTTGCCCTCGATGCGGCCGCCGCGCTTCAAGGTGAGCTGCTCGCGGGCCCGCAGGGCGCCCCGCACGGTGCCGCTGACCAGGGCCCGCGCCACGTCGAGCTCGCCCTCGACGAGGCCGTCGGGGCCGATCTCCAGCTGCTCTTCGCTGTAGATGCGGCCGACGAAGTGGCCGTCGATGCGCACCCGGCCTTCAAAGACGAAGTCGCCCTCGTAGCGGGCGCCCGGCCCGAAGAGGGCCACATAGGGGGGCTCGCCGGGGCGGCTCATCGCTTAGGCCGTGGCCATGCGCTCGACGATGCGGTCGAGCTCATCGCGGCTGTAGAACTCGATGACGATGCGCCCACGGTCGCCGCGGGGGCGGCCTTCGATCTTCACCTTGGTGCCCAGATCGCGGGTGAGCGCGTCGCCGAGGCGCTGCAAGGCCGGCGTGGTCTCGGTCTTCGCCTTGCCGGCGCCGGGCTTGAGGAGCTGGCTCACGAGGCGCTCGGTGGCGCGCACGCTCAGCTCTTTGGCCATCACCTCGCGCAGGGCGCGGCGCAGCACCTCGTCGTCGGAGAGGCTGAGCAAAGCCTTGCCGTGGCCGGCCGAGATCTTGCCAGCGCGCAGCTCTTCGAGGGCGAAGGGCGGCAGCTTGAGCAGGCGGATGGCGTTGGCCACCGTGGCGCGGTCTTTGCCCACCTTGCGGGCCACGTCGGCCTGGGTGAGGCCGAACTCTTCGCACAGGCGGTGGTAGCTCTCGGCGGTCTCGATGGCGTCGAGGTCTTCGCGCTGGATGTTCTCGACGAGGGCCAGCTCGAGCTGCTCGCGGGAGCCGACGTCGTCGCGCACGCAGACCGGCACCAGCTCGAGGCCGGCCATGCCCGAGGCGCGCAGGCGGCGCTCACCGGCGATGAGCACGAAGCCGTCGCCCCGCTCGTCGCGGCGCACCAGCAAGGGGGTGATGATGCCGTGGGTGCGGATCGACTCGGCGAGCTGCTCGAGGGCGGCGCCATCAAAGGTGAGGCGCGGCTGAAGCGGGTTCACCTTGATGCGGTCGAGCGGCACCATCTGCAGGGCCTCGCGGCCGCCGTTGGGGCTGGGCTCGTCGAAGAAGCGCTCGGGGATGAGGGCGGCGAGGCCGCGGCCAAGCGAAGGGCGGCTCATCCGGCCCTCCCCATCACGCGAAGCTGGGGCTTCTCCTCGGTGACCACGCCAGCATGGGCGGTCTCGCGAGCGATGACCTCAAGGGCGAGGCTGGTGTAGGAGACCGCGCCGCGGCAGAGCGGATCGTAGGCGTGCACCGGCTTTCCGAAGGAGGGGGCCTCGCTCAAGCGGATGTTGCGCGGGATCTCGGTGGAGAAGACCTCGGCGCCGAAGACGTTGCGCGCCTGGTCGCAGACGTCGCGGCCAAGGTTGGTGCGGCGGTCGACCATGGTGAGCAGGATGCCGGCCCGCTCCAGGTTGCGGTTGAGGCCGCCCCGGCGGATCTGGTTGACCGTGCGGAGCAACTCGCTGAGCCCCTCCATGGCGTAGTACTCGGCCTGCAGGGGCACCACCACGCCGGTGGCGGCGGCCAGGGCGTTCACCGTGATGAGGCCGAGCGAGGGCGGGCAGTCGAGGACGACGTAGTCGTAGTGGGTGTCGACCTCGCGCAGGGCCTCGCGCAGGCGAAACTCCCGCTCTTCGGCCTCCACCAACTCGACCTCCACGCCGACCAGCTCACGGGTGGCGGGGGCGAGGTGCAGGCCGTCGATGGCGGTGGGAACGCGAACCGACTCCAACGACTGGAACCCCAGGAGAACGTCGGCGATGCCAACCTTGTTCTCGGCCTTGGGGAAGCCAAGACCGCTGCTGGCGTTGCCCTGGGGGTCCAGGTCGATGAGGAGGACGGTGCGGTCCTCGAGGGCGAGGGCGGCGGCGAGGTTGACGGCCGTGGTCGTCTTCCCGACCCCGCCCTTCTGGTTGGAGATCGCGAGGATGCGCGTCATTGGGGAGCGGTCCGTGCGGAAGTGAGGGGGGATGTGCCGGAGAGCCCGTTCCACGGCTCTCCGGGGTGCGGGAGGCAAGGATGCCTCGGGGTTTGCACGCGGGGAGGCGTGCAGGTGGGGAACACAAGGTAGCGGGGTGCTCTTGCCATGGCAAGAGCGTACCTTGATTTCGTTCTAGGGTGAACGTGGAACGAGGAGAACGGAGGGAGGAGGCACGAACAGCGGCTGCGCGCCGCAGGCGCCGGGCAGATCACGCCATCCCGGGCCTGGAAGGGCCTGGAAGATGGGCGCGGGCTGCTGGTTTCCTGCCGCGTCGGCGTCGGGGACGGATCGTGGAGGGACAGCGGACCACCCAGGAGCTGGCCATTGCCAGGATCTGGATGAGCGCTGCACCATCGCGGCCGCACGACGTTGTTCGCAGTGGCGACAGAGTGCCCTTTGGCGGGATCGCGCGCAAGGCGGTTGCCACCATTTTGTGAGAATGGCGATGGCGACTACCCGCTGATCGGGAATTACGTCGCTGCCGTCATCTTGGGGCCCCTGCGTTTCACGTGGCACACCCGAATGGAGCAACCTGATTTTTCAGTCTCACAACAGTGCGCCCATGGAAAAAAACCGGCCCCGGAATAGAGTCAATGGCTTTCCTGGGCCACGGGCTCCGCGGTGGCGCCGTGCTCCCGCAACAGGCTTGCGTACCAGTTGGCGGTGGCCTCGACCTGGGAAGACAGGCTTTGCGGGCCCCAGATCAGCACCAGGGTCTCGACGGTGCCCGCGTGGGTCTTGGTGCGCTGGCTGTCCTTGACCGGCCCGGCGCAGGGGCCCTCGGCGTCGAAGAGGCTGATGAGGCCGCCGATGTCGATGACCTGGCCCGAGGCGTTGAAGACATAGCGGGCGCCGGCCGGGGCGAGGCCGACGCGCAGGGGCGCCACGGCGCGCTCCAGGTCGACGACGCTGATGGGCAGCCCGCTGTGCAGGCTCACGACGTTGCAGAGGTCGACCGCGAGGTTGATGCCCTGGCTCGGCCCCAGGCGGCCCTCGGCGGTGGCCTTGAGGAGGTGCTCGCTGGCGGGCTTGCTGCGGCCGGTGGGCTTGAAGCCGCCGTGGCGCAGCAGCTCGCGGACGGCGGCGCGCACGCTGTCATCGGCGCCAACCGGGGCAGCGGCGGCGGGGTCGAGCAGCGAGAGCAGGGCGGGCGGGCTCGGCAGGTCGCCCAGCGCCCGCGGCAGGGTGCTGCGCAGTGCGTGGAGGGCCAGCAGGGGGTGGGGGTCGACGGTGAGGACCATCTGGGGCTCCAGGAAGGGGCCTCCTGCGTAGCCCGTCGCCCCGGGGGCTCGCCCGCCCCAGCCCCGGCGGGCTACAGTCGGCCGCTCCGCGGAGCGCCACCGGCGCCTGGAGGCGCAGCTTGACCGTCTACCGACTGCCCCCCGAGCCCATCTTCCCGCACCCCGCCGAGGCCGAGCCGGGCGGGCTCCTCGCCGTGGGGGGAGACCTCTCGCCGCGGCGGCTGCTCAACGCCTATGCGCTCGGCATCTTCCCCTGGTACAGCGAGGGGCAGCCGATCCTCTGGTACTCGCCCGACCCGCGCTTCGTGCTCTTTCCCGAGCGCCTGCATGTGCCGCGCAGCCTGAAGAAGCGCATCCGCCGGGGGGACTACACCGTGCGCCTCGACAGCGACTTTGGGGCGGTGCTGGCTGGCTGCAAGGCGGCCCGCCGGCCGGGGCAGCGGGGCACCTGGATCACCCGCGACATGGTGCGGGCCTACACCGAGCTGCACCGGCTGGGCATCGCCCACTGCGCCGCCGCCTACGACGCAGGCGGGGCGCTGGTGGGCGGGCTCTATGGCATCGGCTTTGGCTCCTTCTTCGCTGGCGAGAGCATGTTCGCCAAGGCCGATGACGCCAGCAAGGTGGCCTTTGTCTACCTCGCCCGGCAGCTCCAGCGTTGGGGGGTGGGCCTCATCGACAGCCAGGTCCACACCGACCACGTCGAGCGCTTCGGCGGCGAGGAGCTCCCCCGCGAAGCCTACTGCGCCCGGGTGGCCACCCTGGTGCGGCAGCCCAGCCGGATGCCCACCGCCATCGAGGGCCAGCCCTGGGCCTTTGACCCCGACTTTGACCCCCTCGATCCCGACTTCGAGGCCGATCCCATCGAGCTCACCGACGAGGTCCCATGAGCCGCCCCCGCCCGGTCGAGGCCCGCCGCGAGGGCCTGCGCCTGCTCGCCGCCGGTCGCTTTGTCGACGCTGTCCCGGTGCTGCTGGGCGCCCTGCCGGCCTACCGCGACGATGGCGCCTTCCGGGCCGATCTGGGCCTCGCCCTCCGGGAGACCGGCCGCCTCGACGAGGCCCTCGCCCACCTGCTCGCCGCCGGGGCCCTGCTGCCCGACAACGCCGATGTCGCCTTGCACCTTGGCGTGAGCCTGCGCCGGGCCGGCCGCCTCGACGAGGCCCTGGTCGCCCTGCGGCGCGCCGTGGACCTCGCGCCCGAGGCCGGGCAGCCCCAACTCGATCTGGGCGACGCCCTGGTGCTGGCCGCCTGCCCCGAAGAAGCCGAAGCGGCCTACCGCGGCGCGCTGGCCTGCGGGCCGCACCCGGGCGCCAGCTACGCCCTGGCCAACCTGCTGATGCGCCGGGGGGCCGCCCCGGAGGCCGCCCGTCTGCTCACCGAGGCGCTGGCCCACCATCCGCAGGTCGAGGCCCTGTGGAGCAGCCTGCTGGGCGCGCTCTCGGCGGTGCCCCCTGCCGCCTTGGCCCCCAGCCTGCGCCCCTACCTGCTCTCGCTCCTGCGGCGCCCCGGCCTCGACCACCAGCGCCTGCTGCCCCATGTCGTCGAGGAAGAGGCCGGAAGCCCGCTGCTGCTGGCCTTCTTGCGGGTGGCGGCCCCATCCGACCCTGGCCTGGAGCGCCGCCTCATCGCCCTGCGGCAGGCCACCCTCGACGAGGTGGAGCGCGCCCCGCTGCCCCTCGTAGAAGCCCTGGCGATGGCGGTCTGGCACACCGAGGGCTGCTGGCCGCTCCCCAGGGTGGCCCTGCGCGAAGACCCGCGTCTGGCCGCCCTCCAAGCGGCCCTGCTGGGCGCTTCCGACCCGGGCCAGGCGGCCCTGCTGCCCCTCTTTCACCAGCGGTGCGGCGTCGAGCCCGCCGCCGAGGCCGCCCTGGCGCCCGAGATCCCCGTGGTGGCCCTGGCCGAGGACGCCGTCTCCGCCGCGGTCTCCGCGCTGTACGAGGGCAGCCCCTACCCCCGGCTGGCGACCTTTCCCCGGCCCCTGGCCACCACCCTCACCGGCCACCTGGGCGAGCTCTTTCCGGGGCGGCGCCTGCGCAGCCCAGCCGAGTCGGGCCTGCGCATCCTGGTGGCGGGCTGCGGGGCCGGCACCCAGCCGCTCGGCGTGGCCCTGCGCCACCCCCACGCCAGCGTGCTGGGCATCGACCTCTCCCGGGCCAGCCTCGCCCGGGCCCGCCGCCTCGCCGCCGGCCAGCGCAACCTCTCCTTCGCCCAGGCCGACATCCTGGCCCTCTCCACCTGGGGCGAGCGCTTTGATGTCATCGAGTGCGGCGGCGTGCTGCACCACCTCGACGAGCCCCTGCGCGGCTGGCGCACCCTCGCCGGCCTGCTGCGCCCCCGGGGTCTGATGAAGATCGCCCTGTACAGCGCGCGCGCACGGACGGAGATCGACGCCGGTCGCGCCCTGCACGCCGCCCTGAGTCTGTCCACCGATGCGGAGGGCCTGCGCTCCTTCCGGGCCGCCGTGCTCGACCTCCCCGCCGACCACCCGGCGGCCCTGCTGCGGGCCAGCCCGGACTTCTACAGCCTCACCGGCCTCCGCGACCTCGTCTTTCACCCCTGCGAGCGGCGCTTCTCGCCGCGGTCGGTGGGCGAGTCTGTTCAGGCGCTGGGGCTCGACTGGATCGGCTTTCAGTTCGCCGACCCGCGGCTGCCGTCGCGCTTCGTCGCCGAGGGCTACGGCGCCCTCGACGACCTCGAGGCCTGGGAGCGCTTTGAGGCCGACCATCCCCGCGCCTTCGCGGGCATGATGTGCTTCTGGTGCCAGGCGCGCTGAGCCGCGGGGGGCGCCTTCAGGGGAGGGTGCGCAGGCACTCGCCGAGAAAGGGGTGACGGAGCCGCTCGGCGGGCTGCTGGCCCTTTCGCAGCTCGCGCAGCGCGAGGTCGAGGGCGGGGGTCCAGACCCCGGTGGGGTCATGGGCCAGGAGGCCGGCGTCCCCCGGCTCCTCGCGCAGCACGAGGCCCAGGCGTTGGCTCAGCCAGTCGCGCGTGGACAGTCCGCAGTAGCGGGCAAAGTCCTGAGAGGCGACGAAGTCGGCGGCGCTGGCGAGGCTGCGGGGCGGCCGAAAGAGGCGGACCTCTCCGCTCAGGCGCTCGGCGGCGGCGCGGGCATGGGCCTCTTCGGCGTAGAGCGCGGTGCCGGCCACCACGCCGAGGCAGGTGGGGTCGGGGTCGGCGCGATCGACCAGGATGGCGGCGACCGAGGGAGGCCCGGCCTGGGCGAGGGCCCAGTCGTCGGCCTCGCGCAGGCGCAGCGGCGGATCGAGGCGGGTCATACCCGAGGTGGGCAGACGAAAGAAGCCCCAGTCGCCAAAGAGATAGGCCGGATCGGCCGCTCCGTGCAGGCGGGCGGCGCCGACCAGCAGCGGCTCGTCGAGGAGGGCCGCGAGGCTGAGTCCGGCCACGTTCCCCAATCGCCCTTGGGGCAAGGGCCCGGGGGGTGGCTGAACGGAGACGACGGAGAGCTCGGCCTGCTGGTGCAGGGCGGCGGCCAGGGCGTTGAGGCGGGACTGAAGCAGGTCGAGCTGGACGGCGCGCTCGGCCTCGGCGCGCTCGGCCTCGGCCTGGATGGCGCGGGCGCGGTCTTCGATCTGGGTCGTCACGGCGGCCTCGACGGCGCGGGCCAGCTCGGCGACCAGGGCGGCCTCGGTGCCGACGAGGGCAGAGACGGCGGTGGGGGCGAATTGAGGCATCAGGGCTCCGGGGGGCCAAAGCGGGTGAGCAGCGCGCTGGCGCGGGCGAGCAGGCCGGAGAGACGCATGGCATCGGCCTCATCGAAGGGTGGCGCGGGCAGCCGTGCGGCGAGTCCTTCGCGGAGTCGGGCGCCCAGGGCCTGCAAAGACAGCTCGTAGGCGCCGACCTGGGCCTCCAGCGTGGCGGCGACGGCGCGGGCGAGGGCGCTGGGGCCGGTGGGGGCGCCGGTGGGCGGATCGAGGCGGGCGTCGAGCGCCCAGTGGCCGCGGATCTGGCGGTGCAGGGCGCGGCGCGCGAGCTCGGGCAAGGGGGTGGCGGCCGCGCCCTCCTCGCGCAGGGCGGCGCTGGCGCGGTGCAGGCGGCCACCGTCTTCAACGACAGACCAGAGCAGGGCGGAGAGGGGCTGATCGCCGTCGCGGCGGGCGAGGGCCCAGGCGGCGCCGGCATCGCCGAGGAGGAGGGCCGCCAGCGCGGAGGTGGAGGGCTGGGGGCTGCGCAGGAGGGGATCGGTCTTGCTAAGGTCCAGCGAGGGATCGATGTCGGTGAACAGTCGCTCGCGCAGGGCAGTCTCCCAGTCGGGGCGACGGGCCCACAGATCGTCAAAGGTGCCCAACAGCGCGCCGCCGTAGCCGGCCTCCACCACCCGCCGCCCCAACAGCAGCGCGGCCTCGGGGAAGACGCCCCCCGCCTGCTCGGCGGCGTCGAGGCGGTTGTGCAAGCGCTCCAGCAGCTCTTCTCCCAGGCTGTTGACGCCGAGATCGAGGCTGGCGCGCAGGGCCTCGGGCAAGGCGGCTTCGTGGATGCGCTGGAAGGGCAAACCGTCCACCTTCCAAAAGGGCTCCAGGTGATCGAGCTCGTCGGGGCGCAGGAGGAGCAGGAGGTGACGGCGGGCGCGGGTCATGCGCGTGTAGGCGCGGGCGCGGATGTTGAAGTCCAGGGGGGTCGGCAACAGATCGGTCAGCACGACGCGATCCCACTCCAAGCCCTTGGCCTCCTCGATGTCGAGGGCGTCGATCAGGCCGTGCTGAAGGGTGTTGTCACCGATCAGGACGACGAGGCGCCCCATCGTGCCCTCGGCGCGTAGCACCTCGGCGGCCTGGAGCAGGGCAGCGGCGGGGTTGTTGTCGACATAAACAAAAATCTGGCCGTCATCGGGGAGGCTGTCGGGGTCGGCCAGGGGGGCGCGGCGGCTGCCCTCCCCATCCAGTCGACCGTCCATGAGCGGGGCCGCGGCCTGGGCGATGGCGCGGGGGATCCGAAAGGAGCTCGCCAGCGTGGTGATCGACAGCCCGCCGGGCCGACGCGCGGCGGGGTCGAGGGCGTACAGCGCCTCCTTGACGTCATTCCAGGAGAAGGCGGTGGGGGTGATGCGCTGGTTCTCGTCGCCCAGGAAGGCCAGGGCGGTGCGCCAGCCGCGGGCGCGGCGGTCGGCGGTGGCGGCGAGGAGGGTCTGCCACTCGGCGGGGGCGAGGTCCTGGGCCTCGTCCACCAGCACGACCAGGTCGCGGTTGGGCAGGAGCCCGGCGAGGCCAGCGCGCGCGGCCCGGGCCCGGTGCCAGCGCAGACAGAGCCCCTGCTCGGTGAGGAAGGCGGCGGGGGCGCCGGCGAGGGCCTCGGCGGCGGCGCGGAGGGGGCGGTCCTGGCCGGAAAGGGCGTCTTTGGCGCGATCGCCGAGGGCCTCTGTGTCGCCAAAGGCGGCCTCCATCCAGGCGACAAAGCGGGGGCTCTGGACGAGGGGGTGGGTCTTGCGCCAGCGTTGCAGGGGAGGGGAATTGAGGAGATCGGGCCAGAGGCTGGAGAGGCTCGGCCCCCGTTCGGCGGGGCCAAAGGCGGCGAAGAGCTCGGGCGCCCGCTCGACCCACAGGCGAGGTTGGCCCGGGCGCGGCGGGCTGGCGCTGGCGATCGGGGTGGTCTCCACGGCGAGGATCGGCGCCAGGTCGGCGCGAAAGCGGCGCTGCAGCTTGCCGCTGGGCACGACGATGAGCACATCGTGATCGCTGGCCAGGGCCTCGCGGGCGGCGTCGGCGGCGACCACGCTCTTGCCGCTGCCCGGGGGGCCGATCGCGATGTGCAGCAGCGCGCGCGAACGGGCGCCCTGCAGGGGCAGCAGATCGTGGAGGAAGCCCTCCTGGGCCTCGCTGAGCAGGGGCAGCACGGCCTCCCCCGGCGGCGGCGTCACCGCGAGGTTGGGGGGCGGCGCGCGGCGATAGGCGGCTGCGCGGCGATCCGCGTCCCAGGCCAGGACCCGGGCCATGGCGGTGTCGCGCTCGTAGATCTGTTTGCGCCGATCGATGACGTGAACCCAGGCCTCGCGCTGGCCGTCGGGGCTGCTCGACCAGGAGAAGATCGCCCGCCAGGTCCCGCCGAAGCGCAGGCGCAGGGTGCCGGGCCAGGGGCCGCGCAGGGCCTTGATCGCCCCGCTGCGGCTTCGCAGGGCGGCGCTGGCGCGGTGCAGCGCGGCGACGACGCGATCGATCTGGTCGGGGGCTTCGGCGGGGAGGTGGGGGTGGAGCCAGACAGTCATGCTCCGACCCCTTGACCCGTCAAGGTCTCATTGGCAAGGCCGCGGCGGAGGGCTGGCGCCGACCGGATCGGGGATGGGCGCGGCCGGTGGGGCCCTTCGAGCCGGAGACCTGTACCCGCCCGCTCCCGCCCCGGCGCCGGGCGCCGGATGGGTCAAGGGGCGCCTGGCAGGACGGTGGTGCCGTCGGCGACCGGGTCCTGGCGCAGGGCCCGGCTGGTGGTTGGACAGATCCGAACGGTGACCGGCGGGGTCTTCCCCTCCTCTCGGCTGGTCACCGAGATGGATTGGAGCGGCGTGGGGCGAACGGGGTTGAGCAGGGCCCTCGCCACGCCGTTTTGTTCGATTCGGTTGGCTCGATTGACCGAGATCCGGTCGGGGGCCTTGATCCCGTGGTTCAAATCGATGATGTACTTGAGGAGGGTCGGATCCGTCTCAACGTGAACGTACCAGCCCGTGCCCGAGATCTTCTGGGTCGCGGGCAATGTGAGGACCGGGCTCCCATCGGCGAGGCCGCGGCCCTCGGCGAGGGCGTTGCCGGCCGTGCAGGGGGGCTCCATCAAGGCGATGAACTCGCGGAGATCGCCGCTATCGGTGAAAGGGGCTGACGTGGGCACCTCCCAGACCAGGGCGAGGGGCGCCGTCTTCCACAGATCGGTGTCTCGAAACACAGAGAGCATACTGGTCTCGGCGCCGCCCGCGACGACGCCATAGTTGAGCACGCCCAGACCGCTGTGTTCCTGGATCCAGCCGGCAAAATTGACATTGTCGTTGAAGCCGACGTTGGAATTGCTGGTGCCGGCCAGGACGATCTCGGGGCGAAGCTCCTCGGTGAGGGAGCCGGCCGCGGAGTCTCTTCGGAAAGTGGGGAACCTGCCCGGCGGCGAGACGGGGCGATCGCAGAGCTGTGCCACCTTCTGCCCCAAAAAGTCCGGCATCCCAACGCTGCCCTGCTCCGTCGAGGTATAGCTTCGGCGCGGCGCAGGGAGGTCGGCCAGCTCTTTGGCGATGGCGCGCCCGCCCGCCTTGGCGCCGGCGGTGGCCCAGTGGGAGTCGGCCGGGAAATAAAACGGACCCTCCACAGGCTCGGCCGCCGCGTCGGCGACCCGGGCGCCGGTGCTTCGGAGCTGCTGGAGGTAGGCGCTCCAGCCGTTCTTGAGCGCTGCGGCGTCAAAGGTCGCGCCGATCGGGTCGGCCCGATCGACCTTGTCGCCGTGGACAAGCCCGCGGGGTGGCAGGGGAGCCAGGACCAGCCGGGTGCCGCGCTCCTGGAGCACCGCGGTAAACAGCGCCAGCAGATCCAGATTGGGCTGTCGTATGGGTGTCGGCGGCGTCAGATCGGGAGAGAGACGAAACAAAAAACCGTCTGTGCCGGCGACATAGGCGCTCTGCCCCGGCTTGTTCGTCGGGGCCTGCGCCGCTGGACAGACCGGATGCGTCGGAGGCGGCGTGGGGCTGAGGGCAAACAGGGCCAGCAGGGCGAACATAGGCGGGACTCCGTTGGAGTGTCAGCGTGAAGGGGGGGCAGGGTCGGGTTGCGGCGTTCAGCGCGCCGCGGGGTGAGTCGATGAACCTTGAGCCACCGTCCCTTCGCGGAGCGCCTTGGAAGTGGTTGGACAGATGCGGACGGTGACGGGCATGGGGGCGGCGTCTCCCTTCCGTGCCGAGACAGCGATGGAGCGAACCGGGGCGGTGGAGGTCGGGCTCAGCAGCAGGTCGGTCATGCCCGTTTGAACGGTACGGTTGAGTCGGTTGATGACCGTGCGATCGCTCCCCTTGGCCCAGTCCTGGACGTCGATGTTGAAGTTCAACAGGGTGGGGTCACTCTCAACGTGTACAAACCACCCTTGCCCGTGGATGCCCCGCTCGGCGGGGAGCTGGAGGATGGGCTGGCCGTCGGTGAGGCCGGTGGCTTCGGCCACCGCGCGGTCGGCAGTGCAGGGGGGCTCGAGCATCGCGATGAACTGGCGAAGATCACTGGCGATCGTAAAGGGCCCATTGGGGCTGTTTTCCCAGACAACCACCGAGGGCGGGCGCTGCCAGAGCTCCCGCGCCTCAATGGCCGAGCGCATTCCGCTGCCGGCGCCGCCGCCGATCACGCTGAAATTGAGGACGGCGAGGCCGGTCTCTTCTTGCAGGCGGCCGGAGAAATTGGCCTCGTCGCGCTGCCCGAGGTTGGAATTGCTGGTGCCGACCAGGAGGAGCTCATTGGGCAATTCGTCGAGGAGGCCGGCGGGTGGGGCGGTGGTGACGCTGCGCGGCGCGGTCTCCATCATCGGGGCCGGCCGGCCGCAGGTCTCGGCGACCTTGTGGGCGATGGTGTTGGGGCTGTTGAAGGTGCCAGAGACGGAGGAGGTGAAGACGCGGCGGGGAATGTGCAGATCGGCGATCTCTGTGGCCACCGCTTCGGCCCCGGCCTGGGCGCCTACATTTGTCCAGTGGGTGTCGGCCTTGAAGTAGAAGGCGCCCTGCACCGGCACCTTGGTCATGTCGGCCACCCGGGCGCCGGACTGACGGAGCTGGTTCAGCGCGACCTCCCAGCCCTGGCGCTGGGCGACCGGATCGAAGGTCGCGCCGATGGGATCGCTGCGGTCGACCTGCGCGCCGTGCAGCATGCCGCGGGGCGGCAGGGGCGCCAGAACCAGGGTGGTGCCGAGGCCTTCGAGGACCTGTACAAAGGTGGTCAGCAGGTCCATTCGCGCCTTTCCGGCGAGGTTGGGGGCGACCAGATCGGGGGTCCTTCGGAAGACGAAGCCGTTGAGCCCGTTGACATACTGGACCTTCTCTTCTTCATCCGCCGCCGCCGCGGCCTGCGCCGCCGGACAGACAAAGGGCTCCTGGATGGCGGGAGGGCTCAGGGCAAACCAGGACAAGAGGGGGATCATGGCGCAGCCTCCAAGGTCAGGTAACGCTCGGGCAGTTCCCAAAGGACAAGACGGGCAGCGGTGAGCTCCACCGGTAGCTCGGTCAGGGCGGCGTCGACTGCCGCGAAGGGGCCGCGGCCCGAGACAGAGAGGTTGAGCACTTCCATGGAGAGCTCGGCCTGCAGCGCCGCCTCAAAGCCCCATCGCGGGTCGGCGGAGTAGGAGGTGCCGATCAGGGCGAGGGGCAGCGCAACCTCATCGAGCAGGCCGCCGGTGCCTGGGGGGCAGGAGGGCGTGGTGAGGGTGTCGGCCGGCGGGCCCAGCCAGTTGGCGAAGGGCCCCAGCGGCAGGTAGGAGAGCAGGTCGCCGCGGTGAACGGTGGGGGCGGCCTTCACGGGGGTGCAGGGCTGGTCGCCACGGGTGGGGATGGCCGCGGCGATGGACTGGGCTGCGAGGCGGCCGCCCTCGGGGCTCCAGTGGGTGTCGGTGTGCAGAAAGAGCTGGTCGCGCTCGGGCGCGTTGACAAAGGGCGTGGCCAGATCGACCACGCGATGCCCATCGGCGGCGAGGCCCTCCAGCAGCGCCGCGTAGCGGTCGGCGTGCTCGGCGTCGAGGCGGCCGGGGTGAAAGACCCGCAGCTTGTCGGGGAGCGGGACGATGACCAGTTGGGCGCTGGGCGGCAGGGCAGCCCGCAGGGCGGCGGCCTTGAGCCGGGCCTCGGCGATGCCGGCGCTCACCGGGCGCTGCAGCGCCAGCTCCTCGGCGGTGAAGAGCACCTCGTCCTCGCCTACGACCAGCCCGGCGCGGCCCTCGTGGAAGAGCAGCCACTCGGCGGCGGCCCAGAGGGGCAGGCCCACGGACTGAAGGAGGTTGTGTTTGTTCAACTCCGTCTCCACGCCGCGGGCCCAGGCGCCGCTGGCGAGGCTGTCCACGGTGGGGGCGGGCAGGCTCGGCAGGGCCGGCGCGATCGGCAGGGCCGCGAGGAGGAGGAGGGCGATGGAGGGATGCTGCGCAGGCGTGATCATGGTCCCCGACCTCCCTGGATTAGAACTGAAAGTAGAGGAAGGGGGAGTGACTGTTGGCCGAGACCCGCAGGAGGGCCAGCACCGTCAGGGCGGCCAGGGCGTAGGAGCGGCGCACCGGGCGGGCCGGGGCGCTCTCGTCGGGCTCCATCGCCACCCACACCACACCGAAGAGCAGGGCGAACAGGGAGAGATCGCTCCACTGGGCCAGCGAGGCCTCCCGCGCCCAGCCGCCGTTCTGGCCCACCAGACCCAGCGTCATGCCCCAGGCGGCGGTGGGGGTGGGCGCCCGGAAGTAGACAAAGGCGAAGCCGACGAGGAGGAGGGTGCGCAGATGGCCGAGGGGGGCCGGCAGCCGCTGGAGGGCCGGCACGAAGCGCTCGGCCACCAGCCAGGCGCCATGCCAGGCGCCCCAGAGGACCATGTTCCACGAGGCCCCATGCCAGATTCCGCCAAGCAACATGGTGAGAAAGAGCGCCAGGGCGGTGCGACGGGGGCCATGGCGGCTGCCGCCCAGCGGAATGTACAGGTAGTCGCGGAGCCAGGTGGAGAGGCTGATGTGCCAGCGGCGCCAGAACTCCGTGATGGTGGTGGCCTGGAGCGGGCGATTGAAGTTCTCCATGAAGTCGAAGCCGATCATCAGGCCCAGCCCGACCGCCATGTGGCTGTATCCAGAGAAGTCCAGGTAGAGCTGAACCGTGTAGGCGATCATGCCCAGCCAGGCCTCGACGGCGGTGGGGGCCTCCAGGGCGAAGACGTGGTCGACCAGCGGCGCAAGAGTATCAGCGCCCAGCACCTTGGTGGCAAGTCCCACCGCGAAGCGCCGGCAGCCTTCGGCGAAGCGATCGATCGAGTGGACCCGCGCCTGGAACTGGTCGGCCACGTCTTTGTACCGGAGGACTGGTCCAGCGATGAGCTGTGGGAAGACGACGATAAAGGCGGCAAAGTTGATGGGGTTCCGCTCGACGGTGGCGTCGCCGCGGTACACATCGATGAGGTAGCTCATCGACTGAAAGGTGTAGAAGGAGATGCCGACGGGCAGCAGCACCCCCGGCGCCTCCAAGGCCGGCAGCCCCAGCGAGGTCGCCACGGCGCTGATGTTCTCGGCGGCGAAGTTGGCGTACTTGAACCAGCCCAGCGTGGCGAGGTTGCCGATCACGCTGAAGATGAGCAGAGCCTTGCGGCGGGACTGGGGCTCGGTGGGGCGCACGCCCCAACTGAGCAGCCAGTTCCAGGCGGTGACGGCGATGAGCAAAAAGAGAAAGTCGTAGCGCCACCAGCCAAAAAAGATGTAGCTCCCGAGCAGGATCCAGAGACTACGACCCCGCTCGGGAACCAGGTAATACACAGCCAGAAAGAGTGGCAAAAATGCAAACAAAAAGGACACAGAAGAAAAGACCATGGGTGAGCCTACTTGCGCGCGATCGGAGCCGTGGTGTTCTCTTGCCAGAGCAGCGAGACGCCCCCTCCAGGGGCCGGACTGGCAAACAGGCTGTAGCTGGCCCCGTTGCGCAGAGAGAGGATGGGGGTGGTGGCCAGCACACCCTGATCGGCCGAGACTCCCAGCGCGGCGGCGACGCCGTTCACCGCCCGCGCCGCGACCGCATCCGTGGCCACCTCATCGAGGAGGACGGTGGCGCCGTCGGCGGTGACCAGATCCAGGGGTTGGGCCGTGAAGTTGTACAGCACGAGGCTGGCCTTGGCCCGCGATCCCGGCGTCGGATCCTCCAGCCACCGCTGCTTCTTCCCGTCGTAGACCACAGTATAGTACCGACCGGCCTCCACCGCGCGGCTGTCGCCTCGAATGGACGCGACCTCCACGGTGGTGGGGCCGGCAGGGACGGCGACATAGGCAGAGGCCTTGCCGCCGGAAACAGACAAAGAGGGGGAGGTAGACCCAACACGAACCGAGAGCGCGACCTCAGTGGCGGCGGACGGAGCGACACGAACAAAAGCGGAGCCAGCCGGCGGCGCAGGATCGTACAGGGAGGCGTCTCCTCCCGGTGCGGCCTGCGCGCTGACGGGCATCCACAGACAAACAAGCCCAGCCCAGGCAGGTCCGCGCATCCTGGTTCTCTCGGTCATGAGGGTCAACCTCCACGCTGAGCCTTACAGCACGGGTCGTGCCAACCTCCTCGGCTCGGCAAGGATGCAGCGCGGATCGGCCACATCGACGAGTCGGCCCCCTCGCCGGCTGTCCACTCCAGCGGACACCTGACCGCGCGCCTGGACGACAGCGATCGATTAGGAGGGCCGAGTCCGGAGGTCCGTCATGTTGCCCAACGCCGCCCCGCCGATCCGCGTCGTCTTCGTCGCCCCCTTCTTCCTTGACACCACCGTGCGCTTCATTCGGGCGGTGGCCGAGCAGCCGGGGGCGCGGGTCTGCCTGATCAGCCAGGACCCGGTCGAGAAGCTCGATGGTGACTTGCGTTCTCGCCTCTTCGCTCACCATCGGGTGGGCGATGGGCTGCACCATGGCCAGCTCATCCAGGCCACCCGGGCCCTGGGCCAGAAGATGGGCGGCATCGACCGTTTGATCGGCGCCCTCGAGCAGCTCCAGGTGCCGCTCGGCGCCGTGCGCGACGCCCTGGGGCTCGACGGCATGGGAGAGGCGGCGGCCCGCAACTTCCGCGAGAAGAACCGGATGAAGGACGTCCTGCGCGCGGCGGGGCTGCCCGTGGCCCGGCACCGCCTCGTCACCACGGTGGCCGATGGCGTCGACTTCGCGCGGGAGATCGGCGGGCCCATCGTCATCAAGCCCCCCGACGGCGCGGGCGGCTTCTCCACCTACCGGGCCGAGGACGCGGCCGACGCCCAGCGAATCCTGAACAGTCAGCGGCCCAGCGCCGACCGGCCGCAGCAGTGCGAAGAGTTCGTGGTGGGTGTGGAGCGCAGCTTCGATGTGATGAGCATCCGCGGCCGGCCGCTCTGGCACTCGCTCACCCTCTACGATCCGGCGCCCCTGCATGTGCTGCGCAACCCCTGGATTCAGTGGACGGTGCTGCTGCCCCGGGAGACCGATCACCCGCGCTGGAACGAGATCCGCCGCGTGGGGGTGGCGGCCTTGAGCGCACTTGGCATGACCACCGGCATCTCCCACATGGAGTGGTTTGAGCGGCCCGACGGCTCGGTGGTGGTGAGCGAGATCGGCGCCCGGCCGCCGGGGGCGCGCATCGTCAACCTGATGGGCCACGCCCACGACACCGACTTCTTCGCCCGCTGGGCCGAGGCCATGGTGCACGAGCGCTTTGTGCCGCCCGAGACCCGCTTTGCGGCGGGCTGCGCCTACCTGCGGGGGCAGGGAGAGGGCCGGGTGGTGGCCATCCACGGCCTCGACGCCGCCCAGCGCGAATTGGGGCACCTCGTCGCCGAGGTCGAGCTGCCGCGGATCGGAGCGGCGCGGGCCAGCTCCTACGAGGGGGAGGGTTGGGTGATCCTCAAGCACCCCGAGACCCGGGTGGTCCACGAGGGCCTGCGGCGGCTCATCTCCACGGTTCGGGTGGAGTTGGGGTGATTGTTGCGCCGCGTGACGGGCAGTTGTGTGCGCTCAAGGCTGGCGGATCGGCGGGCCCTGGGGGTACACACGGCGTGCTCCACGCAAGGATCTCCGCCATGATGCTTCGTCCCCTGCTGCTGATCAGCCTCTCCCTCGCCGCCTTCGCCTGCAGCGGCAAGAGCGATGACACCGGCGCCTCCACCACGGAGACCGACGCCGACGCCGACGCGGACGCCGACAGCGATGCGGACGCCGACAGCGATGCAGACGCCGACAGCGATGCCGACGCCGATGCGGATGCCGATGCGGACGCCGACGCCGATGTCTCCTACGCCACCGACGTCTGGCCCGTGCTGGAGTCGCGCTGCGCCATGTGCCACGGCGACGACACCTACCACCCCGGCTTCGACTTCAGCAGCAGCGCCGCGGCCTACACTGCGCTGCTCACCGACACCCCCGACAACAGCTCGGGCGCGCTGTCGGCCTATGTGGTGCCCGGCGACCCCGCGGCCTCCATCCTCATCGACAAGATCGAGAACGCCAGCCCCTCCTATGGTGGCCAGCAGATGCCCAACCCGCCGCTCTCCTCGGAAGACCAGGCCCTGATCCGGGCTTGGGTGGTCGCGGGCGCCCAGAACAACTGACTAGCTGGCCATCACCTGCACATTGAAGCGGATGTCGGTGGATTCTCGGTCCCGAATCCACCGCGCCGCGAGGCCGGCCACCCCCTTGAGGGGGTAGATCTTGCGGCCCAGGGCGGCCACGGTGTCGTCCTGCTCGGCGATGATCGCGGCCCACTGGTCTTTGGGCGCGGCGACCAGCCGCTCGGCCAGCGCCCATGCGCCATCCCGCGCGGCCGCCATGCCAAAGTCAAAGACCCGGTCCTGTAGCTCGGCGCCGAACATCTCCAAGGTGCCGATGCGCGGGGAGAGGGTCGCCAGCTCGGCTTGCACGATGTCGACGAGGCGCGAGAGCACCACGTTGATCTGCAGAAAGTCGTTGCGCAGGCTGGCCAGCCCCTCGGGGTTCTGGGCCATCTCGGCCGCGGCGATTCCCAGGTCGAGGTTGATGTGGGCGTTCATGCCCAAGATGAGGTGCTGCACCACGAGCGCGTCGGCGTCATCGAGGATCAGGAAGGCGACCTGCCAGGACTGGGAGGGGGCCCCGCCGGCGCGCCAGGTGTCGTAGGCGTCGATGAAGCGGTTGGCGAAGACGACGTCGAGCAGGGCCATCCGCACATTGTCTTCGAAGACCACCTGCGAGAGGATGCCCCGGCGCACATTGCTGGTGACCCGCGCGTACAGTGACGCGAAGTAGCCGATTCGATTGGGCACCAGCAGGCTCTGGTCGATGATGGCGTTGAGGCGCGCGAGCACCTCGTCGATGGTGGTGGCGGACATGCGGAGCTCCCGGACTTAGCGAGCGAGGATCGCGTCCTGGTAGCTCTGTCTCGCGCCTTCTTCATCCCCCCGGCGCTCCAGAACTTCTCCTTGCAAGGCCAGGAGCCGGCTGCGGAAGTAGGGCGCCGCCCCGCCCCGCCCCAGGCCATGGGCGATGATGGCCAGCGCCTCATCGGTGCGGCCGGCGGCGAGGTGAACGGTGGCGATGCGGAAGGCGGCGTCCTGGCCCACGTCGGGATCGGCGTAGCCAAGCAGCGGCCGGGCCAGCGGGATCACCGCGTCGCCGCGCGCGGCGCGGAGCTGGTCGTAGGTGGGCGCCAGATCGGGGTGCCGTTTGGCCAGATCGGGCGGCCGCTTGATCGGTTGGGCCTCGGCGCGCAGGCGCTCGATCGGCGCCGAGCGGGGGCTGCGGGTGGCCACATCTTCGCGGGAAGATGCACCCGAGGCGGCGGCAGGCGGCGGCGGGGCCGCCATCGGGGCGCGGCTGGCGCTGCGCGGGGCCGACTTCTTGGCGACCCTGACCTCTTCCTCTTTCACCTTGGCGGCGGGCGCGTCGTCGGCGTAGGCCTGGCGTTCGACGTAGGCGTCGGCCTCCTCGGCCATGACCTCATCGCGGGCGTAGCCGCCTCCCTGGGGCGCAGAGACCGGCGCGGGCTGCGCGAGGGGCATCGGGGCCTCGGCGGGCGGCGGGCCCGCCGTGTTGCCGCTCTCGGCGTAGGCCGTGTTGGTGGGCGTCGTTTCGGTCGGCCTGGCCATCGCGGGCTTGGCCGGCGGGGCGAGCGGCTCCTCCCTCGGTGGGGCCTGGGGCGGCTGATGCGCACGGCTCTTCGGAGACGCCCGCATCGGCGCAGATCCGGAGGCGACCACGCCCGTGTCCACCGACTTGGAGGGTGACGCTGGCGCCGGCGCGCCAGCGGGAGCGGCCGCAGGGGCCATCTCTCGCGAAGCCGAGGGGATCGGCGCCCCGCCCAGGTAGCTCGGCCCCACCACCAGGAGGGCGCTGGCGGCGGCGGCCAGGGCGCCGATCGCCGGCAGCAGCCAGGGCCGACGGCTCTTGGGCGCCGCGACGGAGGCCGGCAGGGGGCCCTGGGCCGGCAGGGCGGCGTTGGCCGGCATCCCATCGGGGAGGGCCACCGGCGGCTGGTTCTTGCTGAGCGGGAGCACCACGCCAGCCCCGGTGTTGCCGTCGCGCTTGCCCTCCGGCCGCTCCATGGCCATGCGGCCCGGAAAGGGGATCACCTCGGCGGTCGGCGGGGCGAGGGGGCCCTCGTCGAGCTCGGCCAGGATGTCGTCGATGCGCAGCCGCGGGGCCGGCGCCAGGTCGGGCCGCAGGGCGAAGAGGGCGCCCTGCACGTCTTCATCGAGGCTGTCTTCGTCATCGCCCTGCGCCGCGTCGGGATCGTCGAGCCAGCGCTGAAGGGCCTGGGCGCCCGGCCCTGGCTGGCCCAGCGGCCCCAATTCCACCTCGGCCAGGATCTGGTCGACGGTCAGCCGTGCCGCCGGCGCCCGCTCCGGCCGCAGGGCGTAGATCGCCTCGACCACCTCGGCCTCCAGCCCCGACGGGGCAGACCCGGCCCCGGGCTCAGCCTGGAGCCAGCGGGAGAGCAGGGTGGGGGCGGATTCGGTGCTCACGGTGGGTACACAGCTCGGAAGGCCTTGCAGGCCCGGTGGAGGATGACGTCGAAATTGCCCACGGTCACGCCCATCAGGGCAGCGCACTCTTCGCGATCACGGTCGTCCAAGAGGCGCAGACGGAGGGCCTGGGCGTAGCGTTCATTCACGCGGGAGAGGCTGGCCTCCACCATCGCGCGGGTCTCGTTGACATCGGTGCTGCGGTCGGGGCTGGGGCTGGCAGACCCCATGGTGCGGTCGATGGTCTCGTTGGGGTCGCGGCCCTCGATGCGCTGGGCGCGGGCGTGGGCCCGGTGCAGGTCGAGGGCGCGGTTGATGGCGATGCGACGGAGCCAGAAGAAGATCGAGGTGGTGCCCTCGGGCCGGTACTGCTCAATGCGCTCCAAGGCGAGACGGAAGGTGTCTTTGAGGACATCCTCGGCCAGCTCGACATTGGGCAGACGGGGCAAGATCGCCGTCCGGTAGAGCTTGTCGCCATACCAGCGGTAGAGCTCAGCCGCGGCGGCCCGCTCGCCCCGCTTGAGGCGCTCGACCACCGCGCGCTCGACCTCGAGCGGCGCCAGGGCGTCGTCTACGGCGTTCAACGCGGCCTCATGGCTGGGTGCCTCCTCGCCACCCGCCGGGACAACGGGGGCGCGGGGGCAATCTTACACGCGAAGGCGCCTCGTGCTCCGCCGGTGAGAGATCAGGAGAGGCCCTGGATCTCTCCGGCCACGAGGTCGATGCCAACGGCGGCGGGCCGGGCGGGGAGACCCGGCATGCGGACGATGTCGCCGGCCAGGGCCACGATGAAGCCGGCGCCTGCGTTTACGCGCAGATCGCGCACGGTGAGGGTGAAGCCCTCGGGGCGGCCGCGGCGGCGGGGATCGTCGGACAGGGAGCTTTGGGTCTTGGCCACGCAGACCGGCAGGCGGTCGAGGCCCTGGCGCTGAAGGCTGCGCAGGGCGGCCTTGGCGGCCGGTCCGAGCTCCACCCGGGCGGCGCCGTACACGCGGGTGGCGATCGCGTCGAGGCGCTCCACGACGGTCATGCCGGGGGCCTGCACGGGGATGACCGCGGTGGGACGCGCGATCTCGCGCAGCCGGCGGGCGGCCTCCTCGGCGCCGGCTCCCCCCTCGGCGAAGTGGGTGGCGGCTGCGAAGGGCACGCCCCGCGCGGCGCAGTAGGCGGCGATCACCGCCAGCTCGGCCTCGGTGTCGGCGCTGTGGCGGTTGGCCACCACCAGGGCCGGCAGGCCGTAGACGGCGACGCTGTCGAGGTGCCGGGCGAGGTTGGGCAGCCCGCGCTCGACGGCGGCCGCGTCGGGCTGGCCCAGGGCGGAGAGCTCGACGCCGCCGTGCATCTTGAGGGCCCGCACCGTGGCGACCAGCACCACCGCGGCCACTTGCAGCCCTCCCACCTGGGCCTTGATGTCGAGGAACTTCTCGCCCCCCAGATCGAAGGCGAAGCCGGCCTCGGTGAGCACCCAGTCGGCGACGTGCATCGCGGCGCGGGTGGCGGCGAGGCTGTTGCAGCCATGGGCGATGTTGGCGAAGGGGCCGCCATGGACAAAGGCCGGTGTGCCGCCCAGGCTTTGGACCAGGTTGGGGTGCTGGGCGTCGCGCAGCAGGGCCATCATCGCCCCGACCACGCCGACCTGCCTCGCGGTCACGGGCGCACCCGCCCGGCTGTAGCCCACGATGATCCGCTCGATGCGCGCGCGCAGATCGGCCTCATCGGCGGCGAGACAGAGGATCGCCATGATCTCCGAGGCCGCCGTGATGTCAAAGCTGGCCTCGCGCGGCACCCCGTCGCTGGCGCCGCCCAGGCCGCTCACGAGGCTGCGCAGGGCCCGATCGTTCATGTCCATCACCCGCGGCCAGACCACCCGTCGCGGGTCGAGGTCGAGGTCGGTGCCGAAGTGGAGGTGGTTGTCGACGGCGGCGGCGAGCAGGTTGTGGGCGGCGGTGATGGCGTGAAAGTCGCCGGTGAAGTGCAGGTTGATGTCGGCGCTGGGGTGCAGCATCGCCTTGCCGCCGCCGGTGCCGCCGCCCTTCACGCCGAAGCAGGGCCCCAGCGAGGGCTCGCGCAGGGCCAGGGCGGTGCGCTCGCCCAGGCGGGTCAGGGCGTCGCCAAGACCGATGGTGGTGGTGGTCTTGCCCTCGCCCGCCGGGGTGGGCGTGATGGCCGAGACCAGCACCAGCTTCGGCGCCTGCTCGCTGTGGCGGGGGCGGAGCAGGCGGCCGGGCCGCAGCTTGGCCTTGTCGTCGCCAAAGGGGCTGAGGTCGGCAGGACCGAGGCCGAGGCGGGCGGCGGCGTCGAGGAGCGAGGTGGCAGGCAGGTTCATGGGGTGGCTCGCAGGCGAAGGCTGTTGAGGACAACGCTGAGGCTGGACAGGGCCATGGCGGCGCTGGCCATCATCGGGCTCAGGCGGAGATCGAAGAGGGGCACCAGCACCCCGGCGGCGACCGGGATGGCGATCAGGTTGTAGACGAAGGCCCAGACGAGGTTCTGGCGGATGATCGCCGCCGTGCGCCGGGCGAGGCGCAGGGTCTGGGGCACGAGGCGCAGGTCGTCGCGCAGCAGCACCACCGGCGCCGCAGCCTGGGAGGCCTGGGAGGCAGAGCCCATCGCGATCCCCACCGTGGCGGCCGCCAGGGCGGGGGCGTCGTTGACCCCATCTCCCACCATCGCCACGCCGCCGCGCTGGGCCCGGCTTCGCAGCAGCTCCAGCTTGTCCTGGGGGCTGTGGCCGCCGGTCGCCTCGTCGAGGCCCAGTCGGTCGCCGAGGGCGGCGGCGGCGGCCGGGGCGTCGCCCGAGCAGAGCACCGCGCGAACCCCGATGGCGCGCAGGTCGGCGAGGGCCTCGATCGCCTCGGGGCGCAGCGGATCTTCGAGCGAGATCCGGCCCACGAGCTCGCTGTCGCGCCGCACGAAGACGGTGGTGGCGCCGCGGGCCTCCGCGGGGCTCGGCGGGAGCTCCACCGCCAGGGCGGTCCGGCTGCCGATCTCGACGCGGGCGCCCTCGACCTCGCCGACGATGCCGGCCCCGGGCGTGCTCTGCACCGCGCTGGCGCTGATCATCGGCAGGCCCCGCGCCCGGGCGGCTGCGACGAGGGCGGCGCCGATCGGGTGCTCGCTGCGGGCCTCCACGGCGGAGACCAGGGTGAGGAGGCCGTCAGCGTCGAGCGAATCGACGAGGGGCTCCACCGCGCTGAGGCCGAAGTGGCCGGTGGTGAGGGTGCCCGTCTTGTCGAAGACGACGGTGGTGACGATGGCAGCGGCCTCCAGGGCCCGCAGCTCGCGAAAGAGCACCCCCTGGCGGGCCGCGGCGCCGGTGCCCACCAGGATCGCCGTCGGCGTGGCCAATCCGAGCGCGCAGGGGCAGGCGATCACCAGCACGGCGACGGCGTACAGCAGGGCCTCGGCGAAGGGGGCCCCCGCGAGGAGCCAGGCGCCGAGCGTGAGGCCAGAGAGGAGGAGCACCACCGGCGTGAAGACGGCGGCGACGCGATCGACGAGGTCCTGGATCGGCGGCCGGCCGCCCTGGGCCTCGTGGACGGCCCGGCCGATCGCCGCCAAGGCGGTGGCCGCCCCCGTGGCGGTGGCCCGGTAGACCAGCGGCCCGGCGCCATTCTGGGTGCCGGCGAGGAGGGCCGAGCCGGGCGCCTTGGCGACGGGGCGGCTCTCGCCGGTCAAGAGGGCCTCGGAGATCGTGCTGTGGCCTTCTTCCACGCGGCCGTCGGCGGCGATGGTGTCGCCCGGCCGGGCGAGGAGCAGGTCGCCGACCCGCACGGCGGCGGTGGGCACCGGGTGGGCTTCGCCGCCCGAAAAGACCCAGGCCTCGGCGGGGGCCAGGGCCAGCAGGGCCCGCACCGCCTCGCCGGCCTGACGCCGGGCCCGCCCTTCCAAGGCCCGCCCCAGCAGCACCAAGGCCACCACCACCGCCGCCGACTCGAAGTAGACCGCATGCGTTGGGAAGGCCGATGGCCACAGCAATGCCGCCATCGAGAGCAGCCAGGCGGCGCTGGCGCCGATGGCCACCAGGGTGTTCATCGTCGCGCTGCCCTGGCGGGCGGCCTGGAAGCCGTCGACGAAGAGCCGCCGGCCGGCGCCAAAGACCACCAGGGCGGAGATCAGCGCCGATGCCCAGTGGCCCGGCGCCCAGTGCATGAAGCCCATGCCCAGCACCGCCACCGGCAGGGCCCCGATCAAGGCCAGGGTGGCGTCGCGGCGCAGGGTGGCGGCCAGCTCCTGGTCGGCCTCATCGAGGAGGGCCACGCGGGCGGGCAGATCGAGGCCTTCGTCCTCGGGGACCGAGAAGCCGGCCGCCTCGATCGCCGTGACCAGGCGGGCCCGATCGACCGCGCCGGGGCGCAGCGAGAGGGTGGCGGTGGTGGTGGCGTAGTTCACCGCGACGCCCTCCACGCCCTCCACGCGGCCCAGCACCTTTTGGAGGCGGGCGGCGCAGGAGGCGCAGGTCATTCCAGACACCGGCAGGTCGAGGCGGGCAGGCGGGGCGAGCATCGGGCTCCAAGGCGGGCGGGCCGGCAGGCGCTTCTCGGATAAGCGGCCGAAGGGCTGCAAGCCGGGAAGGACACTTTGTCACACGACCACCACCACGACCCTGATCATGCGCACGCCCACGATCACCGTCACCCCCCGGTCACGCGCCCGCCGCCGGCTGCGACGCCGGCCGCCGCGGCGCCGGGCCACGATCACAGCCATGATCACGGGCATGGGCACGATCACGCGCACGCCGTGGGGGACGCCGACTCCCGCTGGCGCCTGGGACTCGCCCTGGGGGTGACCGCCTCCTTCATGGGCGTGGAGGCGGCGGTGGGCCTCTGGACCGGCTCGCTGGCCTTGCTGGCCGACGCCGGGCACATGCTGTCCGACGCCGGGGGCCTCGCCGTGGCGCTGGTGGCCGCCCGGATCGCCGCGCGACCCCGCGACGGGCAGCGCACGCTTGGCTGGAAGCGGGCCAGCGTGCTGGGCGCCACGCTCAACGCGTCGTTGCTGCTGGCCATCGCCTTTTCCATCGTGGTGGAGGGCATCGGTCGGCTCGGCGAGCCGGCGGAGATCCGGGCCGGGCCGATGATGGTCGTCGCGGCGATCGGCCTCCTGGTCAACCTGGGCATGGCGGCCCTCCTGCATGGCGGCCACCAGCACGATCTCAACCGACGGGCAGCCCTGATGCATGTGCTGGGCGACGCCCTGGGCTCGGTGGGCGCGCTGGTGGCGGGCGGCCTCGTGCTGACGATGGGCTGGGGATGGGCCGATCCGGTGGCCAGCCTCTGCATCGCCTTGATCATCGCGGTCGGCGCCTGGCGCATCCTCAAGGAGGCCACCGAGGTGCTGATGATGGCGGCCCCGCGCGAGATCTCCTTCGAGTCCGTGCGCGAGGTGATGCTGGCCGAGCCGGGCGTCTTCGCGGTGCACGATCTGCACCTGTGGAGCCTCGCGCCGGGGGCGCCGGTGCTCTCGGCCCACATCGTGGTGAACGAGGAGGCGGTGGCGCCGATCGTGCGGCGCCGGCTGGAAGATCGGCTCCGCACGGTGTTGCACTTTGAGCACCTCACCATCCAGGTGGAGCAGAACGGCGAGATGTGCCGCTGCTGCCCCACCGATGAGGTGCCCCGACCGGAGGCGGCCCGATGATCGCGCTGTGGATGGGCCTCGCCTTGGGGGCCGGGCTGGAGGGGGTCAAGCCCGAGAAGCTGCGCGCCGCCACGGTCTACAGCGAGGTCGACGGCCGCCTTGCCGTGGTGGACGCCGAGGGTACGCTGTGGACCGGCGAGGGGCGCAGCCTGAAGGCCCGCGGCCAGCCGCTCCCCGGCGCCACCGGGCTCTCGGCGGGGCCTCAGGTGGGCCTCTGGCGGGTCGAGCAGCAGGGCCTCGTGGCGCACAGCGAGGTGCGCCTCTACGATCCCGATGAGAAGAAGGTCCTCGCCAGCCTCTCCCTCGACGCGGGCCTGCTGGGGGTGACGCCCCTCGGAGATGGCCTCGCCCTGCTCTTTCCCGGCGAGCTGCGCGCGATCGGCCCCAACGGCAAGGGCTTCGAGCCCATCCCCCTGCCGGCCTCGACGCGGAGCCTGCGGGCCGACCCGGGCGGCGGGCTGGAGGTGGAGGGCCCGGGGTGGTCTGGGCCCCTGCGCCTCGACCGCGCCACCGGCTGCCCGACGGGCGAATTCCCCGAGACGGGGCAGCTCGCCGATCGGATCGGGCTGCGGGCCCTCTCCTTGCGCTGCGCCCTGCCCTTGGGCCCCCACAACGCCGCGCTGGCGGCGGCGGCGCAGGTTGACCACGATGTGCGCGTGCTGCGCGCCTTCGCTGAAGGGGATGGCGTGGCGCTGGCGGCGATGGGCTTTCGCGGCGAGCGGGCGATCGCCGCCTACCGGCCGGTGGCCGGCGCCCCCCTCGGCCGCTTCTCCACCAAGGGTCAGCAAGAGCAGCCCATCAACCCGCGCCTGCTGGGCCCGGGCATGACGGTGGTGCTGCGCGATCCGAGCCCCCTGCTCGACCTGCGGTCCTTCCTCGCCGGGCCCTACGCGGCGGCCTGCGCGGCCCGGGTGGTGCTGGCCCCGCCGGCGGCGGCGACGGTGGGCTGGTGGGAGCGGGAGGTCGATCGCACCCTGGCCGCCTTGGGCCCGGGCTGCGGCCCCGATGTGCTGGTGGCCCGCCCCGACGAGGTCTACTCCGCCGAGGAGCTGCGCGGCGACGCGATCGTGCCCGAGGTGCGCTACCTCGACGCCAGCGCGCGCCTGATGGGCCAGCGCAAGGGCGCGGCGGGGGCGGTGTACGTTCGCCTCGATCTGGTGCGGGCCGCCGGCGGGGCCGACCCCCTGCGCACCTTCGCCGAGCTGCCCGAGCTCAACGCCGCCTGGACGGTGGGGCCTGGCCCCGTGCGGCAGCTCGCCTTGGATGTCGATGGTTCCTGGGTTGCGGGGGTGGGCTGGGATCTCGTGCGCGGCACGCCGGACAACCTGCGGCAGCACCACCAGCGCTTTCTGGGCCCGGTCACCGACGTGAGCCCCCAGCCCGACGGGCGCTTTGTCGTGCGGGTGGCCGGCCAGGGCGTGCGCGCCGATCTCGACCAGCTGCGCTGGACCGCCGAGGAGGCGCCGCGGGTCGCGCCGACCGCCGCGGGGCCGGCCAACCCCGGGGTCTGGCTGCTGGAGGGGGGCGTGGCGATGCGGCCCGATCCCAAGCACAAGGGCCAGCTCTGCCGGGTGGCGAAGCTGGGCCTGCCGGTGAGCCGGATCCAGGCCAACGGCGAAGGCGCCATCTTGGAGACTCCGCTGGGCCTCGTGGGGGTCTCTTCGGACTGCACGCCCCAGTGGCGGGCGGTGGATGTGGCCGATCACGTCGTCAGCCAGCGCTTTCTCATCCTGGCAAGCCCCGATGGGGTGCGGGGATACCTGATCCCATGAGGTCGGTCTCTCTCCCAGAGGCCGCGGCCCTGCTGCGCGGCGGCGCCCTCGTCGCCTTTCCGACCGAGACGGTCTACGGCCTCGGCGCCCGGGCGCGCGATCCGGTGGCGGTGCGGCAGATCTTCGCCGCCAAGGGCCGGCCTGTAGATCACCCGCTGATCGTCCACCTCGCCGACGCCGCCGGGCTGGCCGACTGGGCGCAGGTGGACTCGCGGGCCCTGGCGCTGGCGGCGGCCTTCTGGCCGGGTCCGCTCACCCTGGTGCTGAAGCGCGGCCCCGGCGTGCCCGATGAAGTGACCGGCGGGCTCGACACCGTAGGGCTTCGGGTGCCCGATCATCCGCTGGCCCGCGCGCTGATCGAGGAGGCGGGCTGTGGCCTTGCGGCCCCGTCGGCCAACCGCTTCGGCCGGGTGAGCCCCACCACCGCCGCCCATGTCTGGGCCGAGTTGGGGGCCCAGATGCCGGTCCTCGACGGCGGGCCCTGTGCGGTGGGCGTGGAGAGCACGATCATCGACCTGAGCCGCCCCCAGGCGGCCTTGCTGCGCCCGGGCGGGGTGCCGGTGGAGGCGGTGGAGGCGGCGATCGGGCCGGTCGCCCGCGGCGGCCTCACCCGGGCGCCGGGCACCCTGGCGGCCCACTACGCGCCCCGCACGGCCCTGCGCCTCTCGGCCCAACCCGAGGCCGAGGCCGCCGCCTTGCGCGCGGCGGGCTTGTCGGTGGCGGTGCTCTCCTACGAAGACGACGCCGCCTACGCGCGCGCCCTGTACGCCGACCTTCGACGGCTGGACACGCTGGGCGTGGATGTGCTGGTCGCCGCCCTGCCCGGCGCGGGTGGCATCGGCGCTGCGGTGGCCGACCGCCTCGCGCGGGCGGCGCGGGGCGCGGGGCTTGATTAGGCCCTGCCGCGCATGGTTGAATCGCTGTGCCCCTTGACGGAGGCTGTACTGCATGATGTTCCCGCTTCGCTCTCCTGTGGCCCGCCCTTGGTGGTCGATGGCCGCCGCGTTGCCGCTCCTCCTCGCCCTCGTCGCCTGTCCGACGCCGCCCGAGCAGACGCCTCAGGGTGGAGCGCCGGGCGCAGGCGGTCCTCCGGGTGGTGGACCGGGCGGGCCGGGTGGGCCTCCGGGTGAGGGTGGCGCGCCGGGGGGTCCAGGCGGCCCAGGCACCCCAGGCACGCCCGGAGAGGGCGAGGCCGGCACGCCGGGCATGGTCACCGATGGCAGCCCGCCGCCCGACGGCGCCGAGCCGCCCAAGCCTCCCGAGGGCACGGTGCAGCTCGTCATCGGCCAGGACTCCACCGAGGGGCCTCCGCAGAAGACCCAGGACCAGGTCAAGAGCGGCAGCCATGTGACCTTCAGCGGCAAGGTGGCCTGCACCGCCGGCTGCACGGGCGACATGGTGCTCCGCGTCGCGGCCTTCGTCGATCCCTCGGCGGGCAACGCCGCGCCTTCCTCCACGGGGCCCATCACGGCCACCAAGCTCGACAAGGTCGGCGCCTACACGGTGCTGGCCCCCAAGAGCGAGGTGCCGGTGGTGTTGGAGCTGCTCTTCGACAAGAACGGCGACGGAAAGCCCTCCAAGGGCGAGCGCATCGCGATCCTCGAGAAGGGCAAGAGCCTGACCGCCGCCAAGGATGTGAGCGGCCTGGACATTGACGGCACCGAGCGCGAAGGCGGGGTGCTGCCGCCGATCGGCGCGCCGGGCACGGGCGAAGCCCCCCAGGCGGGGAGCGCGCCTCCCGGCGGCGGCCCTGGCCCCGGGGCCCCGGCGGGTGAAGGCGCCGCGCCGCCTCCCGAAGGGGGCGCTCCGCCGGCCGAAGAGGGGGGCTCCAAGGCGGCCAAGGGCGCCAAGGGTGCCAAGTCCGGCGGCTGAGCCGTCGGGTGCCTGCGCTCCGCCTTCGCGCGCGAGGGCGGGGCGCGTTGCGTTGGGGATCCTGCGCGGGATCAGCAAAGCGTTCGCTTTGGGTTGGGTGTCGGGGCGGCCAAGGCCCAGAGTGGCGGATTCGTGCGGACCGCGCGGTCGACGTCCGCCGGGGCGCGGGTTCGACGTTGGAAGGATGGCGAAATAGGGGAGACTCCCTGTTCAGAGAGGGATGGGCCCGACGTCGGCGCAGCCGGCGTTTTTTGGATGCGACGTCGCCGGGACGGCGCGCCGGGTGGGCCCAGCGTCCCAAGCTCCGATCGTCCGGCCGCTGCCCCGGTGGCGGCGCCGGCTTCTCGTGGAGAGTCCCATGACCCGCGCTCTGTCCGTGCTCCTGTGTAGCGCCCTCATCGCCTGTGGCGGCGGTGAGCCCGCTCCTGCCCCTGCTCCCCCCACCCCGGCTCCCGCTCCGGTGGCCGCCCCCACCCCTCCGGCCGCTCCGGTCAACACCGCCCCCGCCGCGGTGGATGGCGGCGCCATCTACAAGCAGTACTGCGAGGTCTGCCACGGCGCCGATGGCAAGGGCAACAACGGCATGGCCGCCAACTACGTCGACGACAAGACCCGCCTCGCCCAGCCCGATGAGGTCCTGCTGGCCAGCATCAAGAACGGCAAGACCGGCACGGTCGGCAGCATGCCCGCCTGGGGCGGCATCCTCAACGACGAGCAGCAGAAGGCCGTCCTCGGCTACGTCCGCACCACCTTTGGTGGCGGCGCGGCTCCCGCGGCGGGCGCGCCCCCGGCGGCTCCGGCGGCTGGCAAGTAGTCTCGGCGCTGCGGGTGGGTCAGGCCGGCCCACCCGCGGCTCTCGCCCACTGCAGCAGCGCTGAGGCCCGCATGTCCGGGGCGTCGACGGCGCGCAGCAGGTGGAGGGCGAGCTCGGCCTGCCGGGCGCCCAGCGCCTCGTCTCCGCAGAGCGCGTCGCGTTGGGCGAGCAGGGCGGGCACCTGCAGAAAAGACGGCAGCGCCCGCACCCGCGCGAAGGAGAGCGACAGCGCCTCTTCTTGGAGCAGGCAGCCCGGCGCGCAGATCGCGGCGATGCGGGCGTAGAGGGGCGGGGTGGCGGCGGCGCGTCCGCCCTCGGCGGCCTCATCGAGGGCGCTGATCGCCTCGGCGCAGCGCCGATCGGCCTCCGGGCGGTCCCCGGCGCCCAGGGCGGCCTGGGCGAGGCTGACCAGCAGCTCGGCTCGCTCCAGGGGGCCCGGCAGGGTCTCGGCCAGCTCGCCGGCGAGGCGCAGCGAGCCCTCCTCGATCAGAATGCGCACCACAAGCTGCTCGATCGGCAGCTCGGGCTCTTCGGGGGCACGGATGGGGCAGCGGGGCGGCATCGCGGCGAGGGCGGCGCGCAAGGACACCTCGGCGGCGGCCTCGTCGCCGACCTTGCTGGAGAGGAGGCCGGCCAGCAGCATGCTCTCCGGCTCTTCGAGGCGGGGCCCGGCGCTCTGGGAGAGGGCCCGGGCGGCCCGGCGGGCGCGATCGGGGTGTCCGGTGCGGAGCTCCAGCAGCCCGAGGAGGTAGCACCAGGCCGGCGGGACGATCGCGTGGGCCCGAAGGCGCTCGCGCAGGCGGTGGGCCCAGATCCGGGTGCGACGGGCCCGGGCGGCGAGCACCCGCCACGGAAAGGGCGAGTGGGGGTCGGGCGGCAGGGGGGTGCTGTCGCAGAGCTGAAGCAGGCGCTCCTCGGGCTCGCGGGCGAGGCCGGGCTCGTCGGCATAGTCGTCGAGCAGCTCGCTCAGCAGCTCGGCGGCCAGCACGCCAGCGCCGGCTTCGTCGACCAGGGCCAGGGAGGCGCCAAGCAGCGTGATCAGCGCCTCGGACTGGCCGGCGGTGCGCATCGCGGCGCGCAGCTCGGCGTGCAAGCTGGCCCGGGCCCGCAGGGGCAGCGCGCGGGCGTCGGTGAGCAGGCCGAGGGCCTCTTCGGGGCCGAAGTGGTGCAGGGTGCCCTGCAGCAGCGCGCTCCAGAGGGGCAGGGCTTCGGGGGCTTCCGGGACGGCCGGCAGGGTGGCGCGGGCCCAGCCCCAGACCGCCCGGTCGGGGCCGGTGAAGCGGGCCAGCGCGATCCAGGCCTGGGCCTTGGCCACCTTCTGATCGGCCAGGGCGGGCAATTGGGTGCGGGCCAGGGCCTCGTCGCCCAACTCCAGGGAGAGGGCGACGCAGCGGGCGCGCAGCTCGGCCTTGCTGATGAAGTCGAGGCAGGGGCGCCAGCGGCCGGGGGCGTCGAGCTCGACCAGGGCGGCCCGGATCTCGCGCAGGGCCTCGTCGGCGGGCTCCGTGGGCAGCTTCTCGACGAGGCGAACCCGCAGCGCGGCCCGCAGGGGCCCCTGGGGCAGCACGCTCAGCACCTCGTGAACAAAAGGGAGCGCCCCGGCCGAGAGGGCCAGGGCGCCGATCTCTTCGAGGAGGCCCTCCCGGCTCGACGCCTCTTCGACCTCCACGGCGCAGGCCATAAGCTCAGAGAGGGTGGGGGCGGGCAGGGCGTTCACGAGGGGCGGCTCCGGCGATCCGGCACCGTCTATCCCGGGCCGCCCCCTGCAACGATGGGGCTCAGGCGCCCACCACGTTGCGGGTGGCGCCGGTGCTGATGTTGCCGGCGTTGTCGATGGCGCAGACCCGGTAGCGGTAGGTGGTGCCCACCGTCATTCCGCTGTGGGTGATCGTCGTGCCGGTGCTGGTGCCGAGCAGGGTGCCGGTGGCGCAGGTGCTGGGCGCCGAGGCGCCGGTGCTGTAAACCACCTTGTAGCTGGCGATGCCGCTGCCCGGGTCGGCGAAGCCGCTCCAGGACAGGGTGCCCACGCCGCCGCTGGCGCTGCCGGTGACGGTGCCGTTGGTGGGCACGGTGGCGTCGACGATGACGGTGTCGGTGGTGGCGGCGCTGATGTTGCCGGCGGCGTCCTTGAAGCTGACGTAGACGGTCTTGGTCCCGGCGCCGGTGGTGAGGGTCCAGCTCTTGGTGGTGGCGTAGGCCAGCCAGGTGGTGCAGGTGGTGGTGTTGCTCACGCACATGTGCGTGGTGCCGATCTCATCGGTGGACGACAGGGTGAGGGTGACGCCGGTGGTCTTGGTGGCGATGGCGCCGGCGGCGATCGAGACGGTGTTGGGCCCCGGTGCGGTGGAGTCGACGGTGGTGATCGAGGTGGTGACGCCACTGTTCATGTTGCCGACCGTGTCGACGGCGCAGACCCGAAAGCTGTAGGTCTGCTGGGCCGACAAGCCGCTCACGACGGTGCTGTTGTCGGTGCCGCTGTAGGCCTCGGTGCCGCTGTCGCAGGTGGCCGGCGCGGTGGAGCCCTGGGCGTAGACGGCCACATAGCCGCCGATCCCCGAGGCGCTGTCGTTGAAGCCCGACCAGGACAGGGTCGCCGCGTTGTCGCCTGCCGCCGAGACCGAAGCCGCGCCGCCGCTGGGCGCCACCCGGTCGAGGAGGATGGAGGCCGCCGCCGCGCTGGCGCTGGTGTTGCCGTAGATGTCGCGGAACCAGGCGTAGACGGTCTTCATGCCGTCGGCGCCCGACAGGGTGATGGTGGCCGGCACGCTCCAGTCAACCCAGGCGTTACAAGCGCCGCCCGAGGTGGACAGACAGTAGGCGCCGAGCTCGCTCTGGTCGGTGGCCGAGAGGCTGACGGAGACGAGGGTGTCGCCGGTGGCGGTGGCCCCGCCGTTGAGCTCGATCTGGCCGTCGGTGGGGCCGTCGAACTCCGGCGCGGGGATCAGGGTCTGGGTGAGGCCAGCGCTGGTGTTGCCGGCATGGTCGACCGCGCAGATGCGGAAGCCCACGGTGGTGCCGTTGGTGAGGCCCACCACGGTGGTGCTGGCGCCGCTGCCGCTGTAGGCGACGGTGCCGCTCTCGCAGTCGGCCGGCGCGCTGCCCTCATCAGAGACGACGACGTAGTGATCGATGCCGGTCACCGTGTCGACGAAGCCGCCCCAGGCCAGCCCGGCGCTGGCGTTGCCCGCAGTGGCCAGGAAGGAGCCGTCGGAGGGAGCGCTGGCGTCGTAGGTGATGCTGTCGGAGACGGGGCTCGCGGTCTCGTTGCCCAGGCTGTCGCGGAACCAGACATAGACCGCCTCGCTGCCTTCCACCCCAGAGAGCGTGTAGGTGAGGTTCTCGTCGTAGCTCTCCCAGGCGCTGCAGGCGCTGGCGCTCTCGGAGACACAGACCTCTGCCACGCCGCTCGGATCGGTGGCCGAGAGGGAGAGGGTGACCAGATCAACGGCGGTGGCGCTGTCTCCTGCGTTGATCACCACGCTGCCCCCGCTGGGCGGCGACTCGTCGATGAGCGACAGCGTGGCGGTGGCGCCGAGGGTCTCATTGCCCGCGGCGTCCCAGGCGCAGAGCCGCAGCCCGTAGGCGGTGTTGGAGGTGAGGCCCTCCAGGGTGGTGGACAGACCGGCGCCTTCGTAGGCGGTGACGCCATCTTCACAGTCGGCGGGCGCCAGACCGTCGTTTCGGTAGACCAGGCGGTAGGTGGCGATGCCGGAGAGGGTGTCGTCGAAGTCCCACCACTCGATCTCGGCGTCGGTGGCGCTGGTGGCGGTGGCCATCATCTCGCCGGCCATCGGCACCTCGGTGTCGACGATGACGCTGTCGCTCGTCACGGCGCTGAGGTTGCCGACCTCGTCGCGGAACCAGGCGTAGAGCACATAGTCGCCGTCGCCCTCGGTCACCGTGTAGGTGGAGCTGGTGGCGAAGGCGGTCCAGTCCGCGCAGCTCCCGGCGCTCTCGCTCAGGCACATGTCGGTGACCGTGCCATTGTCTTCGGCCGACAGCGCCAGATCGAGGGTGGCGCTGTGGGTGTAGGCGTCTCCGCCGGCGATCTCGAGGCTGGGGCTGGTGGGCGCGCTGCCATCGGCGGCGGTGGTGATGGTGCCGGTCACGCCGGCGGAGAGGTTGCCGGCGGTGTCCCGCGCACAGACCCGGAAGGCGTAGGTGGACGAAGGCAGGAGGCCGGTGACGAGGGCCGAGCTCTCGCTGCCGCTGTAGCCGCTGGTGCCCGTCGCACAGGAGGAGGGCGCCGAGCTGCTGCGGGCGTAGACCACTTTGTAGCTGGCGACCCCGCTGTGGGCGTCGGCGAAGCCATTCCAGGAGAGGTTGGCCGCGGCCCCGCCGCTGGCCTCGGCGTTCATCGCCCCGTCGGTGGGCTTGGTCTGGTCGAGCTCGATGCTGTCGCTCACCGGGCTCTCGGTGGCGTTTCCGTATACATCCTTGAACCAGGCGTTGACGGTGCGGGTGCCCGTGCCCTTGGCCACGGTCAGGCTCTTGGTGGCGCCGTAGAGCGACCAGGCGGTGCAGGTGCTGGTGGTGGACAGACAGACCCAGCCCACGCCGCTGGGGTCGCTGGCCGAGAGGCTGACGGTGAGGCGCTCGCTGCCGGCGTAGGCTGCACCCGCGTTGAGCGAGATGGATCCAGTGGGCGGGGTGAACTCCGGGGCCGGCCGCACCGTGGTGGTGGCCCCCTTCGAGAGGTTGCCCGCGAGGTCGATGGCGCAGACGCGCAGGGCGTAGGTGGTGCCATTGGTCAACCCGCTCAGCGTGGCGCTGGTGTCGCTCCCGGCGTAGCCGACGGTGCCGGTGGCGCAGGTCGAGGGGGCGCGGGTGCCGCGGGCGTAGACCACCTTGTAGCTGGCCACCCCGGAGAGGGAGTCGTCGTAGCCCTGCCAGGTGAGGGCCGCGCTGGCGTCGCCGCCGGTCGCGCTCGCCGTGCCGTCGCTGGGGCGGGTGGTGTCGAGGTTGATCTCGTCGGTGACGGCGGTGGTGGTTGCGTTTCCGTAGGCGTCGCGAAACCAGACGCTGACCGTGCGCGGGCCCATGCCGCTGCTCAGCGTCCAGCTCCGGGTGCCCGTGTAGGGCAGCCAGGAGGTGCAGGTGTCTCCATTGCTGACACAGACCTTGGTGACCGAAGACGGATCGGTCGCCGCCAGGGCGAGGGTGACCCGGGCGCGGTTGGTCCAGGTGGCGCCGCTGTTGATCACGACGCTTCCGCCGGTGGGAGCGTCGTACTCGGGGGCCGGGCGGGCGGTGGTGGTGGCGCCGGCAGACACATTACCCGCCAGGTCGGTGGCGCAGGCCCGGTAGCCATAGGTCAGGCCGTCGGTGAGGCCGGTGTCAGTGGCGGTGGTGGCCGGGCCCTCGTAGACGACCGTGCCCGTGGCGCAGCTCGCCGGGGCGGCCCGCAGCGCGCGGACGATCTTGTAGCCGGTGATGCCGCTCTCGGCGTCGGTGGCGTCGGCGATCTCCAGGGCCACGGTGCCGCTGCTTGGGGTGGCGACGAGGCTGCCGTCGATCGGGTCGGCCAGATCGACCGTGATCGTGTCGCTCACCTGGGCCGAGACATTGCCGGCGGCGTCCTTGAACTTGACGTAGACGGTCTTGAGCCCGCTGCCGGCCGGGGCCGAGTAGGCGCGGCTGGCCGTAAACGTGCTCCAGCTCGTGCAGGTGGTGGTGGACGACACGCAGACCGCGGTCACGGCCGTGTCATCGGTGGCCGACAGGCTCAGCGTCAGGCTGAGGCTGTCGCTCCAGTCCTCTCCGCTGTTGAGGGTGACCGCCGGATCGGTGGGCGCGCTCGCATCCGCCGACATGGCCTTGGGGCCGGCTGCGTCGCTGGGCGAGAGACCCGCCGGTGACCCGCCGCTCGGCTCGGCGGCGCGCTGATCCTCGACCGCCGAGGCCTCGCCCGTATCGGCGGCGCCGGTGTCCCGACCCGCCTCTTGACAACCAAAGAGCAGGCCAAGCGGCGCTGCCGTGGCGAGCAGGGCCAACGCGCGGACGGGCCGAGAACAAGGGATGGCAGCGGTCATTCGTCGCCTCGAAAGGGTGAGCCTTCCGGGAGACGGCTGGCCCTGCCCGATCCGATAGGGGCGACAGCCTGACTTTTTTCGGCCTAGATCGCCTTGAGCGACTTGGTGGCCCCCGTGGAGACGTTGCCCGCGCCGTCGTAGGCGCAGACCCGGTAGTAGTAGGTCTTGTTCTTCACCACGCCGGTGTGCGTGGTGCTGGTGCCGGTGCCCGTGTAGAGCGCGGTGCCAGCGGTGCAGGCGGTTGGGAAGGAGGTGGTGCTGTAGACCACCTTGTAGCTGGCGATCCCCGAGAGCGCGTCGGTGAAGCCGGTCCAGGAGAGGCTGTTGGTGCCGCTGGTGGCGGTCGCGCTGAGGGTTCCGTTCACGGGCTTCACCGTGTCGACGATGATCGTGTCGGAGGACTGGCTGCTCACGTTGAGCTTGGCGTCGCGGAACTTCACATAGGCCGTCTTCGTGCCGGTGCCTGAACCCAGCGAGAGGCTGCGGGTCGCCGCGTAGGTCACCCAGGTGGTGCAGGTGGTGGTTGCGCTCACGCACATCTGGGTGACGCCCGCGTCATCGCTGGCCGAGACGGTGACGGTGACGGTGGCGCTCTTGGTGGCCGCGGCGCCGGCGTTGATGCTGATCTGGCCGTTGTAGGGCGCCTCGGTGTCGGTGGTGGTGACCGAGGTGGTGATGCCTGCCGAGAAGTTGCCCGCCGCGTCCACCCCGCAGATGCGGATGTAATTGGTGCGCCCGCCGATGAGGCCGGTGATCGACAGGGTGCTGCTGACGCCGTCGTAGACCTTGGTGCCGCTGCCGCAGGCCGACGGCGCGCTCAGGATCGAGGCGTAGGCGACGTAGCCGGAGAGGCCGGTGGCGGCGTCGCCAAAGCCCGTCACCACCGCGGTGGCGGTGTGGTCGCCGGTGACGGTGATGCTGGACAGGGTGCCGTCGGTGGGCAGGGCCGTGTCGAGGGAGATGGTGGCCGAGACCGGGCTGCTGGTCTCGTTGTTCCAGTAGTCGCGGAACCAGGCGTAAACGGTGTGCTCGCCCTCGCTCGACGAGAGGGTGAAGCTGTTGGTGGTGCTCCAGGTCTGCCAGGCGCTGCATGCGCTGCTGCTCTCGCTGAAACAGACATCCTTGAGGCCGCTGGCGTCGTCGGCGGTGGCGGCGATGGTGACGTCGACCGCGTTGGTGGCCGTGTCGCCGCCGTTGATCACGATGGCCCCGGCGGTGGGGGCGTCGAACTCGGGGCCGGGGCGACTGATCACCGTGTCGCCGGCCGACACATTCCCGGCGTAGTCCACGGCGCAGACCCGGAAGGTGTAGCTGACGCCGTCGGTGAGGCCGGTGACGGTGGGGTTGCTGGAGTCGCCGTCGTAGCCCAGGATGCCGTCGTCGCAGTCGACGGGGGTGGTGAAGCCCTCGTTGTAGACCACCTGGTAGCCCGCGATCCCCGACAGGGCGTCGGCGTAGCCGCTCATGTTGAGCGTGATCTCGGTGGAGGCCGGGCTGGCGGTGGCTACGCCGTCGGTGGGCAGGGTCACATCGTAGATGATGTCGTCGGAGACCGGGCTGCTGGTGGTGTTGCCCCCGGGGTCGCGGGCCCAGACATAGAGGGTCTGGGTGCCTTCGGTCGCGGCGAGGGTGGCCGGCACGGTGGCCCCCTGGCTCACCCAGGTGGAGCAGGCGATGCTGCTGGTAGAGATACAGACCTCGGCGATCGCGGTGGCGTCGTCGCCGTCGACGGTGAGCGCCACGGCGGTGCTGTTGGTGGCCACCGCGTCTTCGTCGATCACCACCGACAGCTCGGTGGGGGCTGTGGTGTCGGCCAGGGTGTACTCGGCGGTGGCGCCGGTCGACTCATTTCCGGCGACGTCGTAGGCGCAGACGCGGATGCCGTGGGCGTCGTTGGTGGTGAGGTCGGCGATCTGCACGCTGGTGTCGCCGCCGCTGTAGGCCACGGTGCCGTCGTTGCAGTCGGTGGGGATCTCGCCGTCGGCCCGGTAGAGCACGCGGTAGCTGTCGAGCCCGGAGAGGGCGTCGGCGAAGCCAGTCCAGGAGAGGCTGATCGTGTTGTCGTCGGACTGACCCACCGTGAGGGTGCCGTCGGTGGGCGAGGTCAGATCGAGCTGGATGCTGTCGGAGATCGGCGTGCTGCTCTCGCTGCCATAGAGGTCGGAGAACCAGGCGTAGACAAAACGGTCGCCCTCGGTGCTGTCGAAGGTCCAGGTGCTGGCCGTGTCGTAGGCCATCCAGTCGGTGCAGGCGGTCTCGTCTTCGGAGAAGCACATCTCGGCCACGCCCGAGGCGTCGGTGGCGCTGAGCGACAGCGCCACGTCCATGCTGTTGGTCCACTCGGCGTCGTCGTCGATGGAGATCGAGGTCTCTTCCGGCGCGTCGTACTCGGGGGCCACGCGGATGCCCGTCACCACGGCGCCGCTGGAGACGAGGCCCACGGCGTCGACCGCGCAGACGCGGAAGCTGTAGGTGAGGCCATTGTCGAGGCCGCTCACCGTGGTGCTGGTCGCGCTGCCGGCGTAGACCTCTTCGCCGCTGCTGCAGTCGGCCGGCGCGCTGCTGCCGGTCTCCACCACCACGAGGTAGCTGGCCACGCTGGTGCGGGCGTCGGAGAAGCCCGACCAGGACAGGCTCACCGCCCCGTCGGAGCCGACGCCGGTGGCGCTGCCATTGGTGGGTGCCGACAGATCGAGGATGATGTCATCCTTCGACGCGGCCGACTCGTTGCCCGCCTCGTCGCGGAACCAGGCGTAGACGGTGTTTCGGCCGTCCACCGCGTCGAGATCCCAGCTGAGGGTGGCGGCCATCGCCTGCCAGTCTGTGCAGGTTCCCAGGGAGTTGGAGACACAGACCTCGCTCACCCCTACGCTGTCGCTGGCCGACAGGGCGAGGCTCACCGTCGTCTCGCCGGTGTAGACGGCGCCGCTGCTGATGGAGACGAGGCCGCCGTAGGGGCTCTCCAGGTCGAGGAGGTCGATGTGCGCGGTGGCGCCGGCCGAGCGGTTGCCGGCGCTGTCTTCGGCGCAGACCCGAAGGTCATAGCTGCCCAGCAGGTCCAGGCCGGTCAGGCTGAAGCTCTCGGCGCTGCCGATATAGGCCGAGGTCCCATCTTCGCAGTCAACCGGCTCGGTGCCATCGTCGCGGTACACCAGCACATAGCCGCTCAGGTCGGTGGTGGCGTCGGTGAAGCCCGACCAACTCGCGGTGAGGGCGGTGTCGGAGTCCTGGCTGAGCAAGAGCTCGCCGTCTTCGGGCACGGTGGTGTCGAGGTCGATGTCGGCGCTGACGGCGGCGCTGCGGTTGCCGAGCGTGTCTTTGAACCACACGTTGACCGTATAGGCCCCGTCTTCGCTCGGCAGCGTGTAGGTGGCCGCCGTGTCGTAGTTCACCCAGTCTGTGCAGGTGCTGCTGGCATCATGGCTGATGCACATCTCCTCTACCCCCGAGCTGTCCTCGGCCGAGAGCACGAGGCTGAGCACCGGATCGGTGGTGACGCTGTCGCCGCCGTTGATCTCGACGCTGCCGCCGCTGGGAGCGGTGGCCTCGGCCTGGGTGGTGGCGCTGGTGGTGACGCCGGTGGAGACATTGCCCACCGCGTCGATGCCGCAGACCCGGAAGCTGTACTTTTTGGCCGGCAGCAGGTTGGAGACCCGTCCTTCGAGCTCCGTGCCGGTGTAGCCGACCTTGCCGGCGCCGCAGGAGAGGGGCGCCACGCTGCCGATGGCGTAGACCACCTTGTAGGAGGCCATGCCGCTCAGGGCGTCGGTGAAGTCGCTCCAGACAAGGTCCACCTCGGAGCCGCTGGCCACCGTGGCGGTGGCCGCACCGCCGGTGGGCTTGGTGGCGTCCATGATGATGGTGTCGGAGATCGCGGTGGCGCTGACGTTGTTGTAGATGTCGCTCAAGAAGACGTTCACCTTCTTGGTGCCCGTCGTGCGCGGAACGGTGATGGAGCCCGTGCCGGTGTAGGTGCCCTTGGGCGTACACTTCGCGGCGGTGGTGGCGCAGTATTTGGCCACGCCGCTGACGTCGGTGGCGTCGATCGTAAACGGAACCTTGGCGGTGCCCACATAGGTCTCGCCGCTCCGCAGGCTCAGCGTGCCCGTGGGCGCGTCAAATTCCGGCGCCGGCCGGGTGGTGACCTTGGAGCCGGAAGAGAGATTGCCGACATTGTCGAGGGCGCAGACCCGGTAGCTGTAGGTGGTGCCGTCGGTGAGGCCGGTGAGCGTGACGCTGGTGTCGGCGCCCTGGTAGACCGCGGTGCCCATGCAGGTGCCCGGCGCGGTGGCCCCGGTCTTCTGCACCACCTTGTAGGTGGCGATGCCGCTGCCGGCGTCGGAGTAGCCGGTCCAGGAGAGCGCCGCCTGGCCCGCGGAGGGGGTGGCGCTGACCGTCCCGTTCACGGGCTTCACATTGTCGAGGGTGATGGTGTCGGTGACGGCCTCGTCGGTGACGTTGCCGTAGACATCCTTGAACCAGGCGTAGATCTTCTGGCTGCCCGGGGTGGAGCTGGCCAGCGTGGCGGTGGTGCTGGTGGCGAAGGTCACCCAACGGGTGCAGGCGAGGCCGGTGGCGTTGACGCACATGTAGGCCACGGCGCTGGCGTCCGTGGCGGCCAGGGTCAGGTTGACCCGGGTGCTGCGCGTGTAGGCGGCGTCCTCGTTGATAATCACGCTCCCGTCGGTGGGATCGTCATACTCTGGCGCCGGGCGGCCGCTCCCCGTCACGCTGGTCGAGGCGTTGCCGGCCTGGTCGATGGCGCAGAGGCGGTAGGCGTAGTTGGTGCCGTCAGTGAGCCCGGTGACGGTGAAGGCGGCGTCGGCCCCCTGGTAGACCACGGTGCCCGCGGTGGCGCTGCACTTGGTGGGGGGCGTGAGCGTGTTGGAGGACTGGACGAGCAGGTACTCCTTGATGCCGCTCTCGGCGTCGGCGAAGCCCGACCAGGACAGGGCGAGCTGCCCGGCGCTGCCCTCCACCGTGAGGGCGCCGGCGGTGGGGCGCACCTTGTCGATGAAGATGCCGTCGGAGAGCGGCGCGCTGACGTTGCCATCGGCGTCGCGGAACCAGGCGTAGAGGGTGACAGCGCCGCTCGCGGTGGTGGTGATGGTGGCCGACTCGGCGTAGGCCTTCCAGCTTGTGCAGGCGGTGGACGAGGTGCCGAAGCACATCGCCGTGACGGCGACATCATCGCTGGCCGACAGCGTGGCCAGCAGGCTGCCCGACTTCGCGTAGGCGTCGCCGCTGTTGAGCGTGAAGCTGACCCCCGCCGGGGCCGCCGAGGCGGCGTGGGGCCGGCTGCCGCCCACGCCGCCGCCCAGCACGCGATCGTCGTCGCAGGGGCCCGCGTCGCCCTCCACCGGGCGGAGATCGACCACCCGGGGATCGTCCAGGAGACGATCGTAGGCCTCCAGGCTGCGCAGACGGAGGCGGCGCTGCCCCTGGGGGCCCTCGCCCGGGCAGAGGGTGAGGCCGGGGCGCAGGGGGCGAGCCTCGTCGCTGGGCCCCAGCTCCAGGGCCCCCGGCGGTGCTGCGACCGCCGGGTCGACCTCGGCCCAAAGCTCAAGGTCGAGGCCCTGTTCGAGGCGATCCAGGCCCAAGCCGCTGTCCGCCGTTCGACCCCGCGCCCCGGTGTCGTCGCCCTCGGCGCAGGCGGCCAAGGCGCAGGCGCTCAGGCCCAGGAGGAGGTGGAGGCGGGGAGTGGTGGCGCGCAGCAGCATGGCGAATCCGTGGATCTGCGCAAGTCTAAGCCCAAAGGGCCTTGACAGTCGAGCCCCTGAGCCGCCAATTTTCGTTTACGGTAACGGGCGATCCGCCCCCAGCAACAAGGGGCGGCGAGGGCGCCAGGGAGAGGCTTCTCGGCCTCGCCCGCCCTCTGTGCCGGGTCGGCTCAGGCGAAGTCGCGCCGCAGGAAGCGAGCCGTTGCACCTGCAATACAGATCACGATGATCGCGCCCAGACCGGCGAACTGGGCCCCCTCAAAGCCGTCTTTCCATCCCTCCCAGCAGGCCAGGGCCTCGCCGGGGAAGTAGGCCGCGATCTCGTCGAGGCCGGCGAGATCCTGCTGGCCAAACTTCTCGGCGATGGGGCCGATGGCCTTGAACGCGTAGCGCAGGGTGAAGTCGGCGATGAGGAAGAGCACCACCGCCAGCACCACCGGCCCCGAGCCGCGCAGCAGCACCGCCGGCACCAGGGCCATGCAGATGAGGCCCACGTCCGACCCGAAGGAGGCGAGGTAGCCCAGGGCGATGGCGTCGATGGCCTCGGCCATGCCGAGGAGCGGGGCGCCCAGCAGCAAGGTGGTGCCAAAGGTCAGGGCCAGGGTCGCCGCCGAGAGCGAACAGAGGGCGATCAGCTTCGCGGCCAGAACGGAGACCCGGTTGACCGGACGGATCAGCACCTCGCGCAGCGTGTTGTCGTGCATCTCCTCGCTCACCGAGGCGCCGACCGCCAGCACCAGAAAGAGCGGGATGATGAAGAAGTTGCGCAGGCGCAGGGCCCCGCCGAGGGCCCCGCGGGCGGAGCTGTCGAAGAGGTCGCGGGCCTGGTTGGCCGAGTCGGCCCCGGCGCGGATGGCGACCTGGTGAAAGCCAAAGACGATGACGAGGCCCACCAGCACGCTAGCGACGAGGGCGGCCTTGCCGCTGCCCCGCCGAAAGACGGCCTGGAGCTCGGCCTGGATCATGGCGCGGAATTGCGGCGGCATCAGGTCAGCTCCTTGGTGGTGAGGCTGAGGAAGACGTCTTCGAGGCTGCTGCGCTGGGGGATCAGGGCGAAGACCCGCAGCCCCTGGCGAGTGAGGTGGGCGTTGAGCTCGGCCGGATCGAGGCCTTCGAGGGCGATGCGCGGCAGGCCGCCATCGATCGCCGGGCGCAGGCTGGCGCCGGGCAGGCAGGCCACCGCCGCGGCGAGCTGCTCAGCCGGCCGGGCGTCGACCTCCACCTCGAGCACCCGGTCGCGGCGGGCGATCAGCTCGTCGACCGTGCCCTCCGAGACGAGGCGCCCCTGGTTCAGGATGCCGACCCGGCTGCAGAGCTGCTCGATCTCGGCGAGCAGGTGGCTGGAGATGAAGATGGTGAGCCGCGCGTCGCGGGCGAGCTGGCTGAGCAGATCGCGCACCTCGCGCATGCCGCGGGGGTCGAGGCCATTGGTGGGCTCGTCTAAGATGAGCAGGCGGGGCCGACCGACCAGGGTCCGGGCGATGCCCAGGCGCTGGCGCATGCCGAGCGAGTAGCCCTGCACCTTCTCGCCGTCGCGGCCGAGCAGGCCGACCTGCGAGAGCGCCCGGTCGATGTCCTCTTTGCTGCCCTGGCCGGCGAAGGCGACGGCCCGCTCGAGGTTCTGGCGGCCGGTCATCCAGCCGTGAAAGGCGGGGGTCTCCACCATGGCGCCGACGTGGGCCCGCTGGCGCACCGGATCGCGCTCGCCAAAGATGGTGACGCTGCCTGCGTCGGCCCGGATCAGGCCGAGGATGCAGCGGATCGCCGTGGTCTTGCCGGCGCCATTGGGCCCCAGAAAGCCGTAGACATCGCCCTCCAGGACGCGCACAGTCAGTGCGTCCAGCGAGGTTCGCGCGCCATAGCGCCGCGTCAGGCCCTCAGTCACGAGCGCTTCACTTGCCATTGCCTCTCTCTCCATGTATACGGCCGCTCTCTCCAACCAGGAGCGCTCCATGATCAGGACCAGCGGTCGACTTCGGCAGGGATCTTCGAGTGGAGCGGGGTGCTATGCACTCCTGGCGCTGCTCGCTGTGGCCTGTGTCACCCCCTCCTCCTCTGGCACCGACAAGGGCGGCGAAGAAGGCAGCGGCGACGACGGCGGCAGCGGCAGCGGGACGACCATCTATGACATTCAACGGGGAGACGTCGAGGTCGACACCCAGGTCACCCTGACCCGCGTGATCGTCACGAGCCCGCTGGACCGCGATGGCGAGGGCTTCTATGTGAGCGAGCCCGACGGCGGCGAGTACAGCGGCGTCTACGTCTTCCTCGGCGGCGGCGGGCTCGGCGACACCTTCCTGTCGGTGGGCGACGAGGTCACCATCGCCGGCACCGTGGCCGAGTTCTACGACAGCACCCAGGTGGTCGCCACCGCCGAGAGCGTGGAGGTCACCGGCACCGGCTCGGTCGCCCCCACCGTGGTCTCCGCGGTCAGCGACTGGGAGCCCTACGAGGGCGTGCTGGTGCAGATGGACGACCAGGAGGTCACCGCCTGCATCGACAGCTACGGCCAGGCCCCGCTGTCGGGCGGCATCCAGATGGATGACGACCTCTTCCTCTACGAGACCGAGCGCGGCGCCACCTACGACGCCGTGGTGGGCATCATCGCCTACTCCTTCGAGCAGTACCGCTTGAACCCCCGCGATCAGGCCGATCTCTCGGGCTACGTCGCGGGGGTGGGCTGCACCACCACCATCGCCAACGCCCGCGCCGAGGGCCTCACCGGCTCGGCCGATCTGCAGGGCGTCATCGTCACGAGCCTGCCCACCCGCGACTTTGGCTTCTTCATCCAGGACGAGGGCGGCGGCCCGGGCTCGGGCGTCTACGTCTTCACCTATGAGGATGTCATCGCCGGCCTCGATCTGCAGGTGGGCGACAAGATCGACATCTCCGGCTCTTTTGAGGTCTTCTACGACTTCCTGGAGCTGAAGATCACCTCGGTCGACGCGGTGGTGGAGGTCGGCACGGGCGAGCCGGTGGCCGAGGTCCTCACCGAGGCCCCCACCGACTGGGAGCCCTACGAGGGCGGCCTCGTCACCCTGATCGACGCCGACATCACCAGCGATGTCAACGACTACGGCGAGGTCAGCACCAGCTACGGCGTGCCGCTCGACGACTGGTTCTTCCAGTTCGATCTGTCCAACGGCGACCTGCTGCCCGAGGCCACCGGCCTCGTCTCCTACAGCTTCGAGGCCTTCAAGGTCTGTCCGCGTGACACCGAAGATCTGTCTGGGGCCGGCGGCGATGGCGGCGGGGGCGACGGCGGCACCGGCGGCGTGGCCACCGTCAACGAAGTCCAGACCGGCGCGGTCTCGGGCATCGTCACCCTGGAGAACGTGGTGGCCACCAGCGTCAGCGTCTCGGGCAAGGGCTTCTTTGTTCAGGACGCCGGCGGCGGCGAGTACAGCGGCATCTACGTCTACACCGACACCACCGCCGTCACCGTGGCGGTGGGCGATGTGTTGACCATCACCGGCGAGGTCGATGAATACTACGACCTCACCGAGCTGAAGGTCACCGACGCCGCCGATGTGGTGAAGTCGGGCACGGCCGCGGTCACCGCTACCCCCTTGAGCGCCGAGCCCAGCGACTGGGAGCCCTACGAGGGCGTGCTCGTCACGATCTCCGGCGGGCTCAGCCTGACGGGCGACGCCGACAGCTACGGGGTGGCGGCCACCAGCTGGAGCAGCCTCTTTGTCGACGACCTGCTCTACGACTACGATGGCACCTACGGCAGCGGCGACAGCTTCCCTTCTGCCACCGGCCTCATCGACTACAGCTTCTCGCAGTGGAAGCTGCTGCCCCGCTCGGCCGCCGACCTCGGCATGTAGCCGGCCGCTCGGCCCCTACTCCTCGGCGGAGGGGTAGGGGTAGAGCACCTCGGCGCGGTTGCGGGTGGCCACGAAGGTGATCGACTCATTGGGCACCTTGGCGGTGGCCCCGCCCGACGCCAGGGTGGGCAGGATGGCCTGGTAGAGCCCGATGAAGGCCGAGCCCGCTGCCATGCGGATCGCCGCGGGGCGGGTGGGCCAGAAGCTGTTGCGGTTTTTGTGGCTGGCCCACCAGCGCGCGGCCATCTGTTCGGGCGTGTCGGCCGCACCGTGCTCTTCGACGATGGCGCCGCCAAAGTCGCCGGCCGGCACCGTGAGCTTGTGGGTGGGCTGGTGCACCACGCGCTGATCGTAGACGCAGACGCCGGTGCACATCAGCGACATGGCGCCGAGAAGGTTCACCTGCGACTGAAGCTCCAGGTGCTCCATCACCCCGGTGCACAGGATGATGTCGAAGCGCCCGTGGGTAGCGAGCGACAGCTCCCGCACATCCTGCTCCAAAAACTGCACATGGGGCAGCTCCAGGATGTCGCGGGCGACGGCGGCCCGGGCGAGGTGGCCCGGCCGGGCGTCGATGCCCACCACCTGGGCGCCGTGGATGCCGAAGGCGAGGCTGTGCAGGCCCTCCTGGCAGCCCAGGTCGAGCACCCGACAGCGCTCCAGCGGCTTGCCGCCAAAGTCGCGCACCACTTGGAGGATGCGCATCAGGCGGCCCTGGGGCGGGGACTTTTCGCCGCGGGTCCAGGCGCCAAAGGGCAGGGGGATGTTGCTGTTCCAGGGGCCATGGATGGCCCGGACGGCCTCCAGGCGAGCCTCAACATCGGCGCGATCGCGGGGGCCGCCCATCCTTACCTCACCACTTTTCGTTTTTGTCGCGGATCTCGGCCACGATGTCATTGTCGAGGATCACCTCGCGCTGGAAGAAGCGGGCGGCGTGGTACTCGGTCTTGCTGCCCTCCTCCCAGACGAGCACGCTGCCATCTTGCTGCTCTTCGAAGCGGAAGACCCACATCTTGCTGCGCTCGGCCTTGCGGCCTGGCATGTTGCGGGTGTCGAAGGGGGTGCCCCAGGACATCCGCACCTCTTCGGCGGTCCAGCCCACCTCCACCTTGCCGTCGGAGATGGCCTGCCGCCTGGCGGGCTCCAGCTTGTAGAACTTGTCCCACAGGCCCATGCTCTTCAGCATCGCGCTGCGGTCTTCTTCTTCTTTGGTCTTCAAGTAGGCCTTGTGCTGGCCCTCGTTCATGAAGACGCGAAGCGCGTAGTAGTGGTCGATCTCGGTGTCGGAGAGCTTTTTGACGCGGTTCTTCCAGCTACAGCCAACGCTGAGCAGGGCCGCGAGGACGAGCAGACGCATGAGGCCTCCAGGGGGCTGCGCGAACTAACCAGGGCCAGGGCGGGATGGGCGCTCCCAGGCGGCCCCTGTCTCCAGCCAGGCGCCGATGCCGCCCACCAGCGACCAGGCCTCGGGGTAGCCCTGCTCGCGCAGGTAGTGGGCCACCCCGAAAGACCGCACGCCGGCGGCGCAGTAGAGCACGATGACCTTGTCTTGCGGCAGGGCGTCGAGGCGCCCGGGCACGCTGTTCATCGGCAGCAGCAGGGCGCCGCTGACGAAGCCCTGGGCCACCTCATAGGGCTCGCGGATGTCGACCAGCAGGACATCCTTGCCGGCTTCGACCCACTCTTTGAGCTGGCTCGCGCTGACCTCAAGGTCCATCTCGGGCTCCTCTTCTTCGGCGGCGGGCGGCGGGGCGCCCTGCCAGGCGTCGCGGGTGGTGGGCAAGGGGCGGCCGGTGGACGGCGCGCTGGGGATACGCGGCGGGCGCAGGTGATCGAGGAGCTTGCGTGCGAGGCGTCGGATCATGGCTCCAGCTCCTTGCGCAGCTCGTCGGCGAGGTGGGCCACGGCCCCCATGCAGCGCTCGGCGGCCTCTTTGTGAATGCCCGGCGCGCCGGCCTTCTCGCGCAGGTCGTCGAGCTCGATGTGGGCGCCAAAGCGGATGTAGATCGGGTGCTTGTTGGGGCTCACCCAGTTCACCCAAAGCTCCCGCACGACGTTGTTGGTGACGCCTTGGATGAAGACGGGGATGGTGCGCACCCCCTCCACCGTGAGCGCGATGGCCCCCACGCCGCCCTGGGCCTTCAAGAAGCTCCAGGGATCGGGGCTCTTGTTGCGGGTGCCCTCGGGGTGGATGCCCAGCAGGGTGCCGGGCACCTTCATCTCGGCCTTCATGCGGGCCAGGGCGTACTGATTGAAGGCCGCCTTTCGGCGATCGCGCATGATCGGCGGAAACATGGCCATGCCGGTCATCAGCCAGTTGAGCATGGCGCCGATCAGCCGCTCGTAGAAGAAGTTCGAGCGCACCGGAAAGAAGTAGCGAGTCGGCAGTTGGGTGCGCCAGAGCAGCACCCAGGCGATCACATAGAAATCGAAGAGGGAGCGGTGGTTGGCCACGAGCATCAGCCGCGAGTAGCGGTGCTCGCCTTCGAGGTTCTCGAGCCCGTGCACCCGGATGCGCCGGCAGACGCCGGCCCAGACGCAGAAGCTACCCACCGTGCGCACCCAGAAGGGGGAGAAGGCCCGCAGGCGGCTCGCGTAGAGGTCGCCGATCTTGTAGAAGAGCCGCTCCCGCCAGCTCAGCAGGCCCAATTGCTCGGGCGTGGGCTGGACCATGTCGGCCACCCGTTGGGTGGCGTCGGCGCGCAGCCGAAGGGCTTCGGCGAGGAAGGAGTTGGGCATCAGCGGCGGGCTCGGCCGGAACAGGGGGCCCAGTTCATCCGGGCTGGGGCGCGTTGTAACGCGCCTCACGGACAAAGAGCAGGGCCGAACCCACCTGCCGCGGCCTGATGTTCAGTTCCTGTGCGAGGCCGGCGGTGAAGGGGCGCTTTTCACCGTGGTCGTAGACGAAGAGCCAGAGTCGGGGGTGGGCTGCCATCGCTTCCCGCAAGGCGCCGTGCGGGTTGTCGTTGACGTAGACCACAAAGCCATCGACGAGGCGCGGCTGACCGTGGCGGAAGTCGGCGTGATCGAAGGCGTAGGGCCGCACTCTGGGCGCCGAGCGGAAGAGGCCGAGCCGCCAGAGGATCGCGCTGTGGCGCCGCTTGTCGTCGTCGTTGAGGCCGCCGGGCGACAGCAGGTAGAGCGCGTCGCCAGCGCAGTCCGGGCGGCCCGGCGCGTCCATCGGGCAGGTGTAGGGCTCCGACAATTCGCGCCAGACCGCGGAGAAGGCCTCGGCGTCAGGGTCCTGGGCGCGATCCCGGAGGAGCCGCAGGTCGCGGCCGCCCATCCACAGACCTTGAAGCAGGGCGAGGCCCCAGAGCCAGCGGGCCTTGCCGGCGGACTGAGCGCCCCGGGACGCCAGGAGGGCCGCCGGGGCCGCCAGGGCCGTCCAGTAGGGGAACTGGTGGGGGGCCGCGAGCCCCGCCGCGGTGAGTAGGCCGATCGCCAGCGCGCCGGCGCCCACGACAGCCCCCAGCGCGGGCGCGGCGCGGGCCCCGGCGATCCAGGCGGGGAGGGCGAGCAGGGCGAAGGGGCCGTGGCGGGCGAAGAAGTCGGTGGCCACGAGGGCGGCCTTGAATTCCGGCTGACGGGCCGAACCCCCATCGGTGAGGAGGGAGAGGGCGCCGGGCAGCAGGGGAGCCGCGCCGATCGACATTCCCAGCAAGGCGGGGCCGCGGGAGCCAGACGGCAAGGTCAGGGCGAGGAGGCCCACCACGAGGCCGGCCAGCGGGTGGGTCCAGGCGGCCAGGGCGCCGAGGAGGCCCATCCACAGGCCGCTCCTGGGCCCTGGGGCCGCGGCGATGCCGGCCGCCAGCCCCGTCCAGAGGAGCACCAGGGGGTAGTCATTGACCTCGGCGGCGTAGGAGAGCGCGATCGGCCCAGTGGCCAGCAGGGCCCCGGCGAGGCGGTCGCGCCGGGCCAGGGCGACCACGCCGAGCCAGGCCCAAAGGGCGCTGCTGCCCAGCCAGATCGCCGGAGAGGGCGCCAGCAGCTCACCCCCGGCGTGGAGCAGGCTCCACAGGGGCGGGTGGAGCCCCGTCCAGCGCCCCAGGGCCGTGAGGAGCGCGCCCTGTTGTAGATCGTCGACGGTGTGGCCCGGGTAGGCGGCGTAGAGCCAGGCCACCTCATCCCAGCGCACCGCCGCCCGCAGCAGGCGCAGCAGGGCCGCGGCGCCCAGCAGGGCCAGCAGGGGCCGCCGCACTCAGAAGGTGCGGCCGCGCACCGGCGCCGAGGCCCCGGCGTTGGCCCCGGTCATGCCCTCCAGGCGGGCCTCGAAGGTGTTGAGCCCCGAGAGGGTGCCGAGCGCCTTGGCCCGCTCGATCGCCGGGTTGCGCATCACCCGCCGCAGCAGGCCCATGCCCTTCTTGGCCACAGCGCCGGCGGGCTCGAGGTAGTCGCTGGTCATCACATCGACCACGCGCTCGTCGATGAGGGCCTTGAGCAGCGGGTGCGGAAAGCGCCCCGACCGGGCCAGGAAGAGCAGGGTGTTGGTGTAGCTGTCGTGGCGCTCGAAGAACATTCGATCGTAGATCTCGGCCTTCTCATCGTTCACGAGGCCGTCGCGCTCGGCGATCGTGTGGAGCGAGGTGCCCGGGTAGTAGATGACGCTGAAGACCTGCAGGCGGTAGGGCTTGGGGAGCTGGGAGATCAGCCGCAGGGTGTGCAGCTTGTCTTCCATCGTCTCGTAGGCCAGATCGTAGATCACATCGTACTGGGGCGGGGCCGTGCGGTCGGTGAACTGGGTGATGACCTCGGCGCTCTTCAGGATCTTGTCATTGCCCATGGTGCTGCGCTTGAACATCTTCTGAATGCGCGGGCTGCCATGCTCCACGCCCATCTGGATGCACATCAAGCCAGCGTCGACCAGCGCTTCGTATTTTTCTTCCGTGATGGTTCCCGGCGAACCGAGCAGGTAGAAGGGGTCGCCGATGCGCTTCTTGTATTCGCTGGCGAAGAGCAGCAGATCGGGCAGGGGGCGGCCGAAGAAGCTGTCGTCGGAGAACCAGATGAAGTCGATGAAGGGGTACTCCCGCTTGACCGCTTCGAGCTCCAACATGACGTGCTCGACCGAGCGGTAGCGCACATAGCGCTGGCGTTTGTACAGGTCGCGGTAGAAGGAGTTGCCACAGTAGGTGCAGGCATGCGGGCAGCCGCGGCCGGTCATCGTCTGGTAGCCGGTCTTGCCGAACATGCGGCTGACGGTGCCATTGTGCAGGTAGCGGCGCAGGAGGTCTTTGGTGACGGGGGCCAACTGCCCCTCGAAGAGCACGTGGTGGTCGTCGCGGGAGAAATCGGGGGGCGGGTAGGCGTCGAGGTCCTGCTCCAGGCTGCCCACCGCGTTGCGGATCACGGTGTCGCCCTGCTTCCAGATGAGCGACTTGATGTCGTGCAGGTTCTGGGTGTCGCCGGCCTCCAGGCGCTCCACCAGCTTGAGCAGCAGGTCTTCGGCGTCGCCGATCGCCACGTAGTCGGCGTGGTGGATGCACTCATCGGGGCGCACGCTGGGGTGAAAGCCGCCCCAGATCACCGGCACGCCCAGCCGCTCCTTCACCGCCTGGGTGATCTGTTTGGCCGAGTCGAAGTAGTGGGTCATCAGCGTGATGCCCACGAGCTTGGCCCCCGCCATCAGGCCGATCATCTGATCGATCACCTCAGGCGTGTAGCGCTCCTCGCTCATGTGCACATGGCGGCTCTCGCCGTCGCCGGCGAAGTCGGGCATGTGCAACATCTGGGTCTGGTGGCCGGCCTGGCGCAGCACCGCGGAGAGCGTGCGCAGCCCGTAGTTGGTGATGTCGGGGTAGGGGCTGACCAGGCAAACCTTCATCGGGGCTCCGGCGGGCGGATGCAGTCTACACCCGGATCAGGCTGGCCGTAGCGCCATCTGCAGGCGCGTCAACGGCCGAGCAGGGTGGCGGCCTTGTCGAGGAAGACGGAGATGCCGCGGTGGGCGATGGTGTGAACCCGCGCGGGGCCGGCGTCATCGGCGTAGAGGTCGCTGACGCTGTGGTTCAGCATGGTGCCGCCCCAGCGAAAGACCACCTGGGCCCAGCGCAGGTCCACCCGGGCCTTCTCGGCGCTGTGCTTCTTCCAGCCTTCGACAAAGCGCAGGAAGGTGCTGGGAAAGAGGGTGCCCAACTGCCGGCTGTAGGCGGGCGAGCCGCCGACCACCACGATGCGCTGGACCCCGGCGGCGCGGGCCACCTCGGCGAGGCGTTCGGCGGCGCGCTTGATGTCCGAGCCGCCGCAGAGATCGCAGCGGGCGGGCTCGACGTAGAAGAGGAGGGGGCCGCTCACGCTGGCGCAGCTCTCGCAGCGCAAGACGAGGTGCTCTTCGAGGACGAGCCGCTGGGCGGGCTCATCGGGGGCGCTGATCAGGGCCTCGGCGGCGGCGGGGCGGTCGATCGCGAGTTGGGCCAGGGCGGTGGCCAGCTCGGTGCGGTGCAGGCCGTGCTCGATCAGGCGATCGGCGAGGCAGGGGGCGGGTGGGGCGGCGCGG
>Ga0164294_10000195_pt1 | contig 58653 bp, 50 predicted proteins | sample GEODES005metaG_FD_111479 | JGI IMG/M metagenome (GOLD analysis project Ga0164294, IMG submission 111479) | Oligotrophic lake water microbial communities from Sparkling Lake, Wisconsin, USA - GEODES005 metaG | ecosystem: Environmental > Aquatic > Freshwater > Lake | place: USA: Sparkling Lake... | reverse complement strand
TCGAAACCCATACGAGCCATGAGCTTGGTGTGATAGTTCTGACCCTTGGCGCCCATGCCGCCGATATAGAAGCCGAGCATGGCCTTCACCGGGAAGAGGCCGGTGGCCACATCGTCAGTGACATTGAATGTGACCAGCGCGCTGATCTCGAAGTCGTCCTTGGCGCCAGCGAGCTGCTCGGCGTAGACGTCCTGACGGAACGGTGAGTAGTAGAGCGGCAGCCAACCGTCGGCGATCTCCGCGGTCTGGGTGACGTTCTTCGGGCCCTCGGCGCCGAGGAAGATCGGGATCTCCGAGCGCAACGGGTGGGTCATGATCTTGAGCGGCTTGCCCAGACCGACCGAGCCTTCGCCGTGATAGGGCATCGGGTAGAACTCGCCGTCGTTGGTGAGCGGTCCTTCACGGCGCAGCGCCTGACGGATGATGTCGACGTATTCGCGGGTGCGCGCCAGCGGCTTGTTGGATGGGCGGCCGTACCAGCCCTCCACCACCTGTGGGCCCGACACACCGAGGCCGAGAATGACACGGCCGTTGGAGAGATGGTCGAGGGTCATGGCCGCCATGGCAGTGGCTACCGGCGTGCGAGCCGAGAGCTGCACGACGCCGGTGCCGAGCTTGATGCGCTCGGTATGGGCGGCCAGCCAGGTGAGCGGGGTGAACGCATCGGAACCCCAGGACTCAGCGGTCCAGACGGAGTCGAAGCCGCAGTCCTCGGCCTCCTTGGTGAGTTCGACCATGTCCTTGGGGGGCTGCGCTCCCCAATAGCCCCAAACGAGACCGAGTTTCATCTGCGTCACCTCATGAACGGGCCGCTCAAGCGGCCGGAGTCGCCGCTGACGATTGACAGCGGTCGGGAAAGACTAGAGGACCGCCGTTGGGGTCAATCCCCAAGATCGGGAGCCCACACGGCGCCATTGATATGGCTTCCACCGTCAGCGAACAACGTGTTGCCGGTGATGTACTGCGAATCCTCGGTGGCGAGGAACAGCGCCACTGGAGCGATGTCGGCCTCCGGATCGCCGAGATGGCCCATGGGATTGGCGGCCTCGGATTCACGAGCGACATCCGGTGCCATCTGCTCGAACATACGGAACGCTGCTGTTTTGGCGCCGGGACAGATGACATTGGCGGTGATGCCGAATGCCGCCCATTCGCGGGCGGCGGTACGGGTGAGCGATCGCAGCGCTTCCTTGGTGGAGTTGTAATGAACCGAGCCCATATGAGCGTTGACGCCGTTGAGCGAGCAGATATTGACCACGCGTCCGTACCCGGCTGCGCGCATATGCGGAAACGCCGATTTCATGGCCCAGAAGGGACCCATAACGTTCATATGCCACGCATGTTCCATGGCCGAATCGGGCATGCGGTCGACCCGCTTCAGCCCCGCTTGGTCTCCACCCCATGCATTGTTCACGAGGATGTCGACCGAACCCCAACGGTCCATCGCGGTGTCGATCATCTCCTCGTTGTCGGCCTGTTGGGTGGCATCGGCATGGAGGAACAGCACATCGGCTCCGAACTCGCTGAAGAGTTCCGCGGCCACCGCAGTGCCCGTGTCGTCGTTGATCTCGGCGATGAGCACCTTGGCGCCCTCAGCGGCGAATCGACGAGCGATCCCCCGGCCGATGCCGTCGCCGCCGCCAGTGATCACCGCAACACGATTATCGAGACGTCCCATGATGTTCCCCCTGATTCCGAGACTTCTATTCGGTGATGCCGTAGTACTTGTCGAGCTTGTAGAGCTCGATGGCGTTGCCCCGGAAGAACTTGCGCGCTTCGAACTGATTGAGGCCCGCCTTGGCAGCGATGCGTTCGGCGACCTCGAGGGTGTGCGGGAACGTGGAGTCGGCATGCGGGTAATCGACCTCGAAGGTGAGGCGATCGATGCCGATGACATCACGGTTCCGCATGGCGGTCTCGTCGTCGAAGATGCAGTACCAGACATTGCTCTTCATATAGGTGGACGGCGGAACCTTGAGGTTGGAACCGAAACCCGAGGTGTCGAGCAGGCGCTCTTCCCACAACTTGTCGGAGCGCTCGAGGATGTAGGGCAGCCAACCGGCCTGGCCTTCGCTGTAGGCCACGCGCAACTCGGGGAAGCGCTCGAACACGCCGCCGAACACGAAGTCGAGCAGTGAGCCCATGGCGTTCTGGAACGTGAGCACTGACGAGATGATGAACGGCGCATCGGGAGCAGTGGATGGCATCTTCGATGATGACCCGATGTGCATGTTGATGACGGTGTCGGTCTCGACACACGCCGCGAACAGCGGATCCCAATGACCGGAGTGGACCGACGGAAGTCCGAGCGGTACCGGGTTCTCACTGAAGGTGATGCTGTGGCTGCCCTTGGCGGCACAGCGACGGACTTCAGCGGCGGCGAGTTGCGGATCCCAGAGCGGCACCATGGTGAGCGGGATGAGACGGCCGTACCCGGCGCCGGCACACCATTCGTCAATCATCCAGTCGTTGTAGACCTGAATGCACAGCAGCGCGAGCTCCTTGTCCTCCCGCTCGAGGAATGCCTGGCCGCAGAAGCGGGGCAGGATGTTCGGGAAGCACAGCGAGGCCTCGACGTGGTTGGCATCCATGTCAGCAAGGCGCTGGGTCTGGTCGTAACAACCCACGAGAATGTCATCGAAGGTGCATGGTTCGTTCTGCACGACCTCGGCACCCACGGCGGCCGAGAGGCGGGTGAACGGGTACACGAGATCGTCGTAGTACCAGACATCGCAGTCAGCACCAGCGGGGTCGTCAACGGTGAAGGAGTATCCACCGGTGATGTTCATCGACACCTTGTGGCGTTCGATGCGGGGTCCCCGATCGACGAACTTCTTGGGGAGGCGGGCCGACCACAGGTCGGGCGGTTCCACAACGTGGTCGTCGACCGAGATGATGCGGGGGATTTCCATGGCTGGCTCCTGGGGTGCGCCCGTGGTCTGGGCTGCTGGTGATTTGGACTGCTGAGAATCTTGCTGCTGAGAATCTGACGAACCGTCAGTTTGGCACGATCAAGGCTGCCGGTGTCAGCCGAGCGAGAACTCTCCCGGCTGGTCGATGACGACGACAGTTCCGACCGGATCCTCGATGAGAAACCTCTCCCCCACCGCCTGCTCATTGGTCTGCACCACCGAACGCATGCCATCAGCGGACTCGACCACGGCCACGGTCGTCAGGTTCCCTGATCGGTCCGGGATCACCGTGGCTCCAACAACGGTGGCTTCGCCGAGCAGATCGGGATCGACGATTCGAACTGCAGTGGCCGAACGGGCACGGTCGGTGACATCGACACAGGAGTACGCGGTTCGAGGTTCAGCGTTGGACCACAACGTCACCGAGGGTTTGGTGAGAAGACCGCTGACGGCGCTGGTGAGCCCAATGGTGTCCGCAGGGCCGTTCGTGAGCGCGATGACCATGGCCGCTGCGCCCTGCAACGAGTAGTTGTTATAGGGACCGCCGGAGAAGGTCATGCCGCCGGTGATGGTGAGCGGACGGGTGAGGTCGAAGCCGAGCTCGGCGGCCTGCACCTCGACCGCTGCCGGGAAGCAACTGTAGAGATCGACCAGATCGATCTCATCGAGGGTAACCCCGGCAGCTTCGAGGGCCGCGCTCCCGGCGATGCCGCTGGCCGGCCAACGGTGGATCTCGTCGCGCTCGGGCATCGGGATCACCAGATTGGAAAGACCAGTGGCGAGCGGGAACACCCACCGCTCCTCGTCGATTCCGAGACTGCGTGCGACACCGACAGTGGTCACCACGAGCGCAGCTGCCTGGTCGACGTTCCACTGGGAGATGAGCCACTTCGTATAGGGCGCAGCGATGACGCGATTCGCTTCCGAAGCAATGGCGATGTCCTCGGCCTGCATTGCTTGCTGGATCCATGCGCCGGGGGCCTGCGAGGCCACTGCAGCAAAACCTTCCCAGAGCGAGCCGAGTGCAGCCTGATGGGTCTCGATGCTCCGGCCCAGATGATGACGCAGCGCGGATTCGATGATGGCGTACTGATGCGCAGCAGTCGTGAGATTGCGTTCGATCTCGATCGCCGAGATGACCATCTCCGCCGGTGCAATGACCTCATCGGGTTCACCCACTGATGCGGCTGGAGGCTCGGGCACTGTCTCGCCCGCTTTCGCAGCGTGCACTCCCGACCAACGGTTCTCACCGCCGGCGACGATCGCTACGTCGACCCGACCGTCGGCTACCGCAGTGATCGCGCGCACCAGCAAGGTGTGTTGGAGCACTCCGAGTTCGGAGCGCACGGTTCTGGCATCGATGGCACCAATCGCATCGGCGATGGCACGAGCTGGATCGGACTCGGACCAGGTGCCATGGGGCACGAGCACCTCACCGACTCGTGCGCCGAGTGCGGCGGCTGCGCCGGACTGATCGAGTGCGAGCCGCACTGTCTCGATGAGCAGTTCGGTGGCCGAGCAGGGCCGGAAATCGGGGCCGGGTCGGTGCACAACCTCAGCCGCACCCACCACGATCGGCGTGGAGTCGGGAATCGATTGTCGGTCAGTCATGTGATGCAGACTCCTGATCCTCGGAGACAGTGAGAGCAGCCAGGCCGGCGAAGAACACCGCAACAGTGGGGTTGAAAATGTCGGCTCGTTCCCATTGCAGGAAATGACCCGCACCCGGAAGCACGAGTGGACCGACTCGGTTCGGGAACGCGACCTCACAACAATGGATGAAGTCCGGACCGACCACCTGATCATCGGCGCCGTAGAACACGAGCGTGGGCACCGTGACAGGACGGTCCATGATCGGGTTCTCAGCCGCAACGCGTCCGAACCCGAGTTGGTACACCGCCCAGCCAGCCCGAAGTCGGGCCGCCTCGGCCCAGGGTTCGGTCATGAAGTCGATATCAGCATCGGTGAATGTGCCCGGCGAAGCCCAGAGTCGGGGCCCGTACATGGCACCAACCCAGTTGCGCCGCAGTGCCGGCGAGTTCAGTTCGGCAGCGAGAACATCGGGTTCTCCGCCCTGCCGCCGGCGGTAGTCGCCGGAAGGTCCATCGCCGATCGCCCGGATCGATCCGAGATCGATGCCAGCGGCGGTGTACTCATCGAGCAAGATCGGCGGCACGGTGTCGAAGAAGCAGAGCCCCTCCACGAACCCCGGGAATCGATGCACCATGTCGACGGCGACAACACCGCCGACGTCCCCGCCCACGACACCGCAGCGTTCATGGCCCAGCACATCGTGCGCCAACGTGTGGAGGTCGCGGCTGTAGGTGACGATGTCGTAGGTGTCATCAACCGACAGGTCCGAATCGCCGTGACCGCGCAGATCCGGCACGATGACCTCGTAGCCGGCAGCGACCAATGCCTCGATATTGCGCCACCAGATTCGTTTGGTCTCGGGATAGCCATGGATCAGCAGCAGCGGACGACCACCGACCCCCTCGTGCACATAGGCGAGTGAGAGGCCATCGGCGACCTCGGCACGATGGATCGTGAACGCATCGGGAGCCGGAGTGGCCGGTTGTGCAGGGCGGAGTCTGAGGTCATACCCGCCAACGGTCACGCCACGACCCCGCTCGCGAACATTGCGTCGATCTGCTCGGAAGAGAGGCCGAGACCCTCGAGCACTTCACGGGTGTGCTCGCCGAGTTCAGGGGCAGCACCGCGTGCGCTCCATGGTGTTCCGTAGAAGTCCGATGGGCTGGCCACGCGCATGACCCCACCGTCGCGCTCGGGTACCTCGATGAACGCCCCGGCCGCATGTGCCTGCGCGTCGATCAGCACATCGTCGATGGTGTTCACCGGCGCCCAGAAGAGTTCCGGCTCACCATCGAGGATGACCGCCCACTCATCAAAGGTTTTCGTGGCGAAGATCGCATCGAGAAGTCCGATGAGTTCCGCAGCATTGGCCCGTCGACCCATCGGCGAGGAGAACCGTTCGTCATCGATCCACTCAGGGTGACCCACGGCCCGGCACAACGGCGGCCAATGCCGTGAGATCTCCTGACCCACCAGCCAGAAGCTGCGCCCGTCGGAGGCCGTGTAGTTGTTCATCGCGGGGTTGCCCATCTCCTCGCGTCGACCTATACCGATGTGGTCGCCCCAGCCGAGCGTGATGGCCAGATCGAAACTGATCGTGTACACGCCCTGGCGCAACAGCGAGGTGGAGACGAGCTGCCCCTTGCCGGTTCGTTCGCGGTTGAAGAGCGCAGCACACACCGCCGCCGAGGCTGAACTGCCGGTTGGGTGATCGCCCATGCCCCCGCGCTGGAACGGCAGCGGACCGTCGGGGGCCTGCAACAGCGATGCGATTCCCGAACGAGCCCAGAACGCTGCGATATCAAAGCCGGGACGGTCGGCGTCCTCGCCCTCCATGCCGTAGCCGGTGATGAGTTGGTAGACGAGTCGAGGATTTTCTTCAAGGAGCTCATCGGGACCGAGTCCCCATTCCTCGAGCGCGCTGCGCCTCAGGTTGGTGACGAAGACGTCAGCGTCGGCGATGAGTTGGCGGGCGATCTGCTGGCCCTCGACAACGCGCAGGTCGATCGCGATTCCTCGCTTGGAGCGATTGTCGAGCTCGAAGACCGGATTGTCCGGCATCATCTGGCCGAAGAGCGCCTGGAAACTGCGGGCCGGGTCACCGCCGCCGGGGGGCTCGAGCTTGATGACATCGGCACCCCAGTCGGCAAGGATTCCGGCACAGGCCGGACCAGCCACCCACATGCCGAGTTCGACGACCTTCACACCTTCCAACGGACCTGCCATGGACTCCCCCGAGAGTGATTGCTGATCTGCGTCGATCAGCGCACTGACTCTGCCACATCACCACGAGTCGTCGACCCGGGAACGGATCCGGAGAGCTGCACGCTCACATCAGTCGGGCCGCGAACCAATCGTTCATCGTGCGTTCCCACGCGGCGGTGATGCCACAGGGAAAGGCCTGGAACCCATGCGGCATGTCAGGGGCCACAAAGAGCTCGAGTTCGTTCTCGGCGGCGGCGAAACGCGATGCGAACAGCAGCGAATCATCGAGAAGATGATCTGCGGTTCCGACCGACACGAGTGCCGGTGGGAGTCCGTGGAGATCGGCGAATGCCGGCGAGATGGATCCATCGCGACGCTCATCGGCAGTTCGACCCGGGAGGTAACACTCACCGAACATGGCCATGCCTTCCGGGGTGAGCATGTCGGGCCCACCAGCCGCCCGAAGTCCTCGCTGGCTCGGCGAATGGCCCCAGTCCATAACGCCAAAAACCAGGTTGGCGCCGAGCACGCGATCGATCGCGTCGAGTTCATCGCGGATACGCAACAGCACGGCGGCCGCCATGTATCCGCCGGCGCTCTCGCCTCCAAGGATGAGTCGATCGGTGCCGAACCGCTCGACGCCGTTCTCGAGCATCCACCTCACGACGGCGAGGCCATCATCGGGACCCGCGGGATATGGATGTTCCGGCGCCAATCGGTACTTCACCGAGACGACAACGACCCCATGCCGACGGGCGAGCGCAAGGTTGGCGCTGTCATTCATCTCCGGAGCACCGATGACCATGCCGCCACCATGGAAGTGCAGATAGATGCCATTGGCGGGACCATCAGGCTCGAAGAGTCGACACGGCACGCCTGCGAATTCGGTGACGACCGCCTCAGGTACCGGCGCATAGGTCGCAGCAAAGCCCGCCCGTTGGAACGCAACTAACCCTTCAAGGTCGGTCGGGGGTTGCCCCTGCCCGGCGAACATCGCGGCCACGACCTCCATACCTGCAGCCACAACGGCACGAGCCTCCGGCCGCATCGCCTCGATCTCATCGCTCCACAAACGCATTGACATGTCTGTCCCCCTTCGGCTCCGAACCCTATTCGGATCACTGAACCCTGCCCGCCGTTATCCTCGGTGAATGGGTTTTTACCGCGAGCAGATCGTTCCCCGCGTCATCGACAAGGCGTGCGGAGGACCCGACATCAGGCCGATGCGAGAACGTGCCTGCGCCGGACTCTCCGGGGTCGTTATCGAACTCGGATTCGGTTCCGGATTGAACATCACGAGTTACCCGCCGGAAGTCACGCTCGTCCATGCCATCGAACCCTCGAAGGTCGGGACCTCCCTCAGTGCCGAGCGAGTGGCTGCCTCACCGATACCGATCGAGTTCTCGGGGCTCCGCGGAGAATCACTTCCGCTCGCCGACGCATCCTGTGATGCCGCACTCTGCACATTCACGATGTGCACCATCCCCGATGTCGACGCCGCAATGCTCGAACTCAGGAGGGTGCTGCGCCCGGGTGCACCATTCCACTTCCTCGAGCACGGAACCGCTCCCGACGAGAACATCAGACGTTGGCAACACCGACTCGAACCACTGCAGAAGCGCCTCGCCGATGGCTGTCACCTCACCCGCGATCCCGTCGAGATCGTGCGCGATTCCGGGTTCCGGATCGAGTCGTTCGAGAGCTCGTACATGCGCGGACCCAAGCCTTGGGTGTACTTCACGTTTGGTCGGGCAACCGCACCCCAATAGCGGGTAAAGCGTTCGCCAACTCGCTACCCGCCGATGAGTGAGCCGCCTACCTTCCGTCCAGCGCAGATGCGCCGGACGAAAGGAACGCAATGGCTGGACAACCACCGCTGCTGAAATTTGAGGACTTCCGCACTGAACTCGACAGGTTCCTCCAGAAGTTCGGAGCCGGGGGAAACAACGCCAACAACGGCCAGAACGGAAACCGCTACAACGAGGACGATGATCCCTATACCGGTCGTCGAAAGGGTCACGCCACCATCCCCAAGGGGGACTTCGCGGTACTTCACGTTGCTCGCCGTCTCACGTTCGGCGCAACGCCGTCGCTCGTGGCCGAGATTTCTTCGAAGGGAATCCCGGCTTGGATTGACGAGCAACTCAATCCCTCGTCGATCGACGATTCGGCGATGGACGCGATCCTCGCCAACTTCCCGGGTATCGACTTGACCGCAGCGCAGCTCAAGCTGAGCGCCGTTCGCGGCGAGGTGACGCAAAACCTCGCCGCCGCCACCATGGCGCGGGCCGTCTGGAGCGAGCGTCAACTTCACGAGTTGATGGTCGACTTCTGGACCAACCACTTCAATGTCGATGCAAACATTGGTCTGGTCAAACCGCTGAAGCCAGCCGACGATCTCACTGCCATCCGGGCCAACACCCTCGGGAAGTTCGCCGACATCCTCATGGCCGTCACGCAGTCACCATCGATGCTCACCTTCCTGAACAACGCCCAGTCCCGAGCGGACGGCGCACACGTTCCCAACGAGAACCACGCCAGAGAGCTCATGGAGCTCCACACCGTTGGCGTGGCCAGCGGCTACACCGAGGACGATGTGGCGAAGGTGGCGCATATCCTTTCCGGCTGGACCTTTGCCAAGAATGGAACCTTCACATTCGATCCGAAGAAGCATGATCTCGGTCCAGCCGTCGATGGAAGTCCAATTCTTGGGTGGAATCGCAATGGGCAGACCGGAGTCGGTGCCGGCGAGTCATTCATCAACCATCTGGCCCGACACCCGGATACCGCCAACAAGATCGCCTTCAAGCTATGCATCCGCTTCATCGGTGACTACGTCTCTCCTTCCGACAGCATCGTCGCCACCGTGGCGGATGCATTCCTCGCCAATGACACCCAGATCGCTCCTACGCTGCGGGTGCTCTTCCAGTCGACTGATTTCAAGGCGTCCGCGGGACTCAAGGCACGCCGCCCGTTTGAGTTCGTTGCCGGCACCTTGCGTGCCGCAGCAGTCACATTCGACGCGACACAGGTCATGTCGTTCAAAAATATGGTCAACAGTCGGTTGGACGGGCTCGGCCAGCCGCTCTTTGCCTGGACCTTCCCCAACGGATACGCCGATGCCGACTACAAGTGGGTGACCGCAGGCTCGCTACTCGATAGGTGGAACTTCGCCCGCAAGGTCGCCGTTGACGGACTTGCTCTGTCGATGTTCGATATCGAGCAGATCCTCGGTACGCCGGCACCGACGAGGGTTGGGGCGGTCATCGCGAAACTCGCGAACGCGGTCCTGAGCGAACCGCTCGATCCCGCTGTCTACGGGTACATCCTCAACGCGACCGATCTCGATGCAGACATGCGCTGGCAGCCGTGGTACGACGCCCGACCGCTGCTCGCCTACATCCTTCAATCCCCACAGAACCAGATCAGGTGATCACCATGCCCCAAGACGACTCCTCCAACTCAATGCGCACTTCACCGGACGAGGCAACGTCCACGGTGACGGGCGGAACCGTAGGCCGGCGCAAGTTCATCACCGGTGCAGGCGTCGCTGCAGGATCACTTGCAGCCACGGCGTACCTGAGCCCGTCGTTGTTGACCGGAACCGCCGGTGCGTCCAGCTTGCCTGCCACCAACCTTCTCAATGCGCCGGTCCGTGCCGCAAAGGTCACGAAGCCCTCGAACAACATTCTCGTGGTCCTCTACCTGCGTGGTGGGTTCGACGGACTCTCGGCTCTGGCGCCGATTTCCGAGCCTGCGTACTACGCGCAGCGACCAACCATTGCGGTGCCGGCGGCCAGCGCGCTGTCCATCAACAGCGACTGGGGCCTGCACCCGGCGCTTGCGCAGATCAAGGCGATGCATACAGCCGGCAAGGCGGCATTCGTACCCGCCGCAGGGGCGTCGTTTGTCAACCGTTCGCACTTCAGTGCTCAGGCGCTCACCGAGATCGCCGTCGGTGCAACCACGACTTTCTCGTCGGGCTGGCTGGCCCGGTACCTCTCGTCCACCACGGGCACGAGCGAATCACCGTTACGTGCCTTCGGCGCCGGCGCCGTGGTCCCCGATGCGTTAGCGGGGTCCTTCGCCCCGAGCACATCGAGTCTCGCTGCGCTAAGTCTTCAGGTAGGCGGCAACTTCGCCGGAGATGGCGCCTCGGTGACCCAGACACTGAATCGGATGTACCGGAGCGTGAGCAACCCCCTGCTCAAGGCGCAGGCACTCTCAGCGATCCAGACACTCAACACAGTGGGTTCCACGCTCGCGACGGCAGTGCCACCGAAGAACCTGTCGACCGGACTCGGTGCATCGCTGTTCCAGATCGCCAAGCTCATCAACAGCGGGTTCCCCGTCGAGGTCGCAACCGCCGATCTGGCCAACTTCGACTTCCACGCCGCGATGGGTTCGGCAACCAATACCAAAGGGGGCCAGTACGCACTACTCGCCCAGATGGACGCTGCGATTGGAGCGTTCTTCGGCTATCTCGGCACCAACGCCTCGCGGGTCACTCTGGTGACAATGAGCGAGTTCGGGCGACGCATCGCTGAAAACAGCTCCGGCGGTACCGACCACGGCCATGCCACGACGATGATGGTTCTGGGCGGGGGCGTGAACAGCGGTGTAAAGGGAACCTGGCCCGGGCTCACCAACACCATCGACGGCGATGTGATTGTGGCGAACGACTATCGCACTGTGTTGGCTGAGGTGATCGCCAAGCGGATGCGTCCGGTGAACATGGACACGGTGTTCCCAGGATTCAGCGTTCCCAGTTACACAGGTGTGATGGCCTGATCGGGTTGGGCAGAACCTGACCCGGCCATGTTCGGGGGTGGGAAAAGATCAACGCCCCCGTCGCTGTGACGGGGGCGTTGATCGTGATCATTGCCTCAGTTGCGAACGGAGCGTCGCAACCGGCCGCGGAGGATGAGAACAGATCGGCCGAAAGAGCCGGCGCGATCTGGAGTGCTCATCGGCGAGTGGGACTAAGAACAGCCACTGGTGGTGCCGCAGCTCGGGCAGGCATGACAACTGCCGGCCCGTTGCATGGTGACACCGCATTGCATGCACATCGGAGCGTCGTGGTTGATCGAAGCCGCCACCTTGGTGACAACCCTGGCCTCGGCGAGCAACGTGGTGACCGACTCGATCGACGGCGGATCAGAGGGCATCTCGGAACCCTGACGGGTCTCGACGACCGCATCCTCCACACCCGGGAGCGTGGGCTGCATGCGCTCGGAGGTGGTGAGGATATTGAGTTCGGCGCGCTCCTCGGGTGACAGGTACTCGAGCGCCATACGGCGGAAGAGGTAGTCCATCAGGGAGTTGGCGATGCGGATGTCGGGATCGTCGGTCATGCCTGCGGGCTCGAACCGCATACCGGTGAATGCCTCGATGAAGCTGCGCAGCGGCACGCCGTACTGCAGGCCGTGGCTCACCGAGATGGCAAAGGCGTCCATGATGCCGGCGAGGGTGGAACCCTGCTTTGACACTCGCACGAAGATCTCGCCCGGGCGACCATCTTCATACTCACCGACGGTGACGAAACCCTTGCAGTCAGCGACGCGGAACTCGAAGGTGCGCGAGACACGAGTACGCGGGAGCTTCTTGCGAATGGGCTCGTAGACGACCTTCTCGACGATGCGTTCGATGACTTCGGTGGCGGCACCGGCGGCGACATCAACGGAGTCGTCGTCCTTCTTCGAGGCCGACAGCGGCTGCGCCACCTTGCAGTTATCGCGGTAGACGGCGACTGCCTTGATGCCAAGCTTCCACGCGTCGATGTGGAGCTGCTCGACCTCTTCGACGGTGACTTCTTCGGGGAGGTTGACAGTCTTGGAGATGGCGCCGGAGATGAACGGCTGCACCGCACCCATCATGCGGATATGGCCCGAGTAGTGAATGGTGTTGTCGCCCATCGAGCAGGCGAACACTGCGATGTGCTCGGCCCGGATGTGTGGTGCACCGAGGATCGACATGTTCTCGTGGATGTAGGAGGTGATCTCCTCCACCTGCTCGGGGGTGTACCCGAGACGCTTGAGGGCACGCGGAATGGTCTGGTTGACGATCGACATGGTGCCTCCGCCGACCAGTTTCTTCATCTTGACCAGGCCAAGATCGGGTTCGACGCCGGTGGTGTCGCAGTCCATCATCAGACCGATCGTGCCGGTCGGGGCGAGCACAGTGGCCTGGGAGTTACGGACACCGACCCGCGAGGCGACCGAACATGCGGAGTCCCATGCGGCGCGGGCTGCGTCGAGGAGATCGGCGGCAACGCCGAGTTCATCGATGCCGTATGCGGCGGTGCGGTGCTGGTCGAGGACGCGCAGCATATGCTCTGCGTTCTCGTCGTAGCCGGCGAACGGACCCATACGGGCGGCGGTGCGGGCCGAGGTGGCATACGCATGGCCGGTCATGAGCGAGGTGAGTGCGCCAGCCATGGCGCGTCCCTCATCGGAGTCATAGGGCATGCCGAGCGCCATGAGCAGGGCACCGATATTGGCGTAACCGAGACCGAGCTGACGGAACTTATGGGAATTCTCACCGATCGGGCCGGTGGGATAGTCAGCGTTGCCCACGAGGATCTCCTGGGCGGTGAACATGACTTCGATGGTGTGCTTGTAGGCCTCGACATCGAAGGTGTCATCGGCACCGAGGTACTTCAGCAGGTTGATACTGGCCAGATTGCAGGCCGAGTTGTCGACATGCATGTACTCCGAGCAGGGGTTCGAACCATTGATACGACCCGTGTTGCAGGCGGTGTGCCAGTGGTTGATGGTGGTGTCGAACTGCATACCGGGATCGGCGCACTCCCAGGTGGCCTGGGAGATCTGACGCATGAGATCACGAGCCTTGATCGTCTTGACGATCTGGCCACCGCTGACCGCACGCAGATGCCAGTCGGCGTCATCGACAACGGCCTGCATGAAATCGTCAGTGACCCGAACTGAGTTGTTGGCGTTCTGGTACTGGATCGAGGTGATATCGACGCCGTCGAGGTCCATGTCGAAGCCGGCGTCGCGCAGCGCACGAGCCTTCTTCTCCTCACGGGACTTGCACCAGATGAACTCCTCGATATCGGGGTGATCGACGTTGAGGATGACCATCTTGGCGGCGCGGCGGGTCTTGCCACCGGACTTGATGGTCCCGGCTGAGGCATCGGCTCCGCGCATGAAACTCACCGGGCCAGAGGCCGTGCCACCACCTTTGAGAAGTTCCTTCGATGAGCGGATGCGGGACAGGTTGATGCCGGCGCCGGAACCGCCCTTGAAGATGGTGCCCTCCTCCACGTACCAGTTGAGGATGGAGTCCATCTTGTCGTCGACCGACAGGATGAAACATGCGGAGGCCTGCTGGGGAACTCCGGGTACACCGATGTTGAACCAGACCGGGCTGTTGAAAGCGGCCCGCTGGGTGACGATGATGAACTTGAGTTCGTCACGGAAGGCCTCGGCCTCGGCCTCGTCTGCGAAGTAGCCATCAGCGATACCCCAGTCGGCGATGGTATTGGCCACGCGGTCGGCCACCTGCTTGAGCGACCACTCACGCTCATCGGTGCCGGGGTTCCCGCGGAAGTACTTCTGGGCGACGATGTTGGTGGCGTTGAGCGACCACCCGACCGGAAATTCCACACCGAGCTGTTCGAAAGCGACCTCGCCGGTCTTCCAGTTCGAGATTCGGGCGTCGCGTCGCTCCCACTCCATCATCTCGTAGGGCGCAGTGCCCTCGGTGGTGAAATGCCGACGGATTCCGATGGTTCCGAGGCCGGTCTGTTCTGGGGCGATTGCCATGGTGTTCCTCCGCTGGAGTGGTGTTCGGGGTTCCGATGACGACGTCACCGAAAACGGGAGTGCGATGAAAATGCTGCGGGATCGTGAGCTTGTTGGACGGTGTTTCGCGGGTACTTCGAGCCTGGAGTCTGCGGATCTGGTTGTGGGTGGATCAGAGACTGGGGTACGGCTCGGGGGCGGCCGTCGGGCCCGATCGCACAGATCCGATGGCTGCGGAACCGTTACCGGGTTCGGTCCTAGGGCCGATCCCGGTGAATCTCCGTCCGATGAGGCGGACACAAGATGTTGTGGTTTCGCAGCCGGTCGCACCTGACGGGCCACAAGATGTCGGAGAATTACATCAGAGTAATTCCACCGGTGTCAACGTTTACCACCAAGATTTTCCGAAACCCCTGATCAGGGGAGCCTCGAGGGCCTCAGAACACGGCGGAGCGGTGATGGAAACTCCGCGGGTTCCGGAGCTTCCGATGGGCTGTTGTTCGATCGGTTGGGTTTGCTGCGGCGCGGGCGCCAGGTAAGAGAGCCTGAGAGGCCGTCCCCAAGGAGGAGTCCTGCCAGCGGAGTCGCCAGAACGTCGCACCACCGTCCGTCGTCCACGCCGCAGCGATGTACCCACCACGCACGATAGGGACATCGCCCTGTGGACCGATAGGGGTACAACCCTGTGAATTTCAGGTGGACAAGCGGCCGAGTTCTCCACAGAACCCACAGGCAAGGGGTCACAATCCGACGCCATCCCGAACACAGACACAGACACAGGCACAGGCACAGGCACAGGCACAGAGCCGGATCCGAGCACGCGCCGGCATCGCGGGTCAGTGGCGCGACGCCCTAGCGTGAGGTCATGCGTCAATTGCTGCCCGAGCACATCACTGAGGTCGATCCGGTGGCCTTGTACACCGCCGATGTTCGAGCCCGCATCAATGACCGACCGTGGGTCGTGGTGAACATGATCACCAGCATCGATGGTGCCACTGCTGTCGACGGACGCTCGGGCGGCCTCGGTGGACCCGCTGATAAAGCGGTCTTCCGGGCCCTGCGTGAGGTACCCGACGTGATACTCGTGGGAGCTGCCACAGTGCGCACCGAGGGCTACGGGCGGGTGCGCCTGGATGCCGACGCCATGCGACGTCGACGTGAACGCGGCCAACGCGAGGTCCCGCGCCTGGCGGTGGTCTCGGGTTCGTTGGACCTCGATCCGGACTCGCCGATGTTCACTGAAGCCGAAAGAGCACCCCTCGTGCTCACCTCCGCGCAGGCGGACCCAGCCCTTCGAGTCCGCTTGGAGTCCGTGGCTGAGGTTCATTCCGTGGGCACATCGCGGGTCTCGATGACGGAAGCGCTCAGCCTGCTCGGGCGCCTCGGGGCCGACTGCGTGCTTTGCGAAGGGGGCCCGACCTTGAACGCCCAACTGCTGGCTCAGGATCTGGTCGACGAATGGTGCCAGACCACCTCCCCGATGCTGGTCGGCGGCGAGTCGAGCAGGGCGGCAGTAGGACCAGAGGCACGTGTCAACGGCGACCCGCAAGGTTCCGGGCTTCCCCATCTGCACCTCGATCGACTGCTCGAGGCCGATGGCATGTTGCTGGCGCGCTACCTCCGTCGCCGCTGAGTATCCACGCCCACCACCGTGGGCCGGGCACGTGATGGCAGCGAGCGTCAGTGCCGTTTGGGCTCGGTCGCCTTCGTCAGAAGCGTGATCTCCCGCTGGAAATCCGCGGCATCGTCGAACCCCTTATACACACTGGCGAACCTCACGTAGGCGACCTCGTCGAGTTGACGCAGCCCCTCGAGCACCGCCACACCAATCTGCTCGCTCGCCACCTCCGGACCGGCCAGACGCATGGCGTCCTCGACGTCGGCGACGAGTTGTTCGATCGCGTCGGCTGGCACCGGACGTCCCTTTGAAGCCGCCAACACCCCCGAAGCAATCGATGCTCGGGAGAATGGCACCCGGTCGCCGGAACGCTTCGTGACCATGAGCGGCACCTCTTCGAGTCGCTCGAAGGTGGTGAACCGGGCGCTGCAGGCCAGACACTCGCGCCGTCGACGGATGGTGACCCCGTCGTCGGCCTGTCGGGAGTCGACGACCTTGTCGTCGAGATGGGAACAGGCCGGACAACGCATTGAAGAAAACTAGCGCTACGAATGCATCGTGCAGTACCGCACCGGGAGGAACATATCTCACGCTTCTCGCAGCGGGATCGAATCGGTCGGCGCTATCGGCCCACAGGCGGGGGAGCAACCAGCAATGCATCAACCCACGATGTGCCAACCGGTGATGCATCAACGAGCGATGAGTCCGCTGATGTCGATGCGCTGACCAGCGTCGAGCGATGAGCCACCAGCACGCTCGGCGAGCGCATCGACGAGCCCGCGGATCTCGCCGGTCGGATGCAGCCGGCGAGCGATTGTCCAGAGGGTGTCCCCGGACTGCACGACCACCTCGACCGGCGCCGATGAGGTGGTGGTGGCATCGGCGCCGGTCGGGTGATTGATCGCAGCGGGCGACGCCGGCACGGTGGCGGCAGCGTCGGCGCCGAGAAGGGTGAGCGCCCCGACAGCAGCGAAGGCGAACAGAACGGCGAGCGCCAGACCAGCAAACACGGTGCGCATCACACGCCCGGTTGAGGGCTTGGTAGCCGTGTGCACGATGGCGCGCCCGGTGATGGCCGGGGCGGTGATCGCCGGACGACTGCTCGGGGGAGCGGGATCGAGTCCTCCGCTGATGAGGCGAAGGCCGGGCTCGTTCCAGGGGGCGGCGCTGACAGGGCGAGCGGCAGGCGAGATACGGGCCCCGAAGGATGCGAACAGATCCTCTGCAGCTTCGAAAGACAGGCCAGCTTCGAAAGACAGGCCAGTTTCGAACGACGGATCGGTTTCGAACGACGGGCCGGCTTCGGCGTGGGGATCGAAGGAGAAGAGCGGGAGGGTGTCGGGGTGGAGGAGCGCTGCCATGGGGACCATCCTGCGAACTCGGTGTGACAGTGACTGGGGGTGCCTCCCGGCGAGTCGCCCGGTGAGCTCTTGGGTGAGCTCTTGGGTGAGCCGGCGAGCGTGGTTCGAACGTTCGTTCGACCCACGGGCAAGAGCGAATCACGAACATCCGTTCGATGTCAAGAGGAAATTCGAACGGGTGTTTGCCTCTGGTGCTCGATGCGCCTACTGTTCCAGTACATACGTTCGAACAAATACAGCAACGCACCCGTTCCCAACACCTCCAGGAGCCGACATGACCTCACCGGGCCTCACCCTCCGCCAGCAGCAGATCCTCGAGGTCATCGACCTCCACATCACCGAACACGGCTATCCCCCGTCAGTCCGAGAGATCGGCACCGCGGTGGGTCTCACCTCACCATCGAGCGTGCAGAACCACCTCAATCGCCTCAATGAGCTGGGCTTCCTGCGGCGTGATCCGGTCAAGCCACGGGCCATGGAGGTCCGCTACGACCCCAACTCCGGCGCGTCCGGCGATCGCCGTCCGTTCCGCCATGTCCCCCTCGTGGGTGATGTCGCCGCCGGAACCGATGTGCTCGCCGAGGAGAATGTCGAGGAGATCGTTCCGATCCCCACCGACTTCTGCGGCGATGGGGAGCTGTTCATGCTGCGTGTCCGCGGCGAGTCCATGATCGAAGCAGGCATCCTCAACGGTGACTTCATCGTGGCCCGTTCCCAGACCACGGCTGAGAACGGCGACATCATCGTGGCCGGCATCCCGGGCGACGAGGGCACCGTCAAGACCTACACGCGTGTCGGCGACGAGATCGTGCTGCTTCCGGCGAACCCTGCACTCTCGCCGATGCACTTCCGTCCGGACGAGGTTGCGATCTTCGGACGCGTCGTCACGGTGATGCGCAAACTCTGAACCACGGTCGACGGGGGCGACGTCAGTGTGACGTGCCCTCGTCGACGAGTGCACGCAGGATCGACCAGGTACGTTCGAGCGGCGCACGATCCAAGTACTCGCCAGCGGTATGGGCAACGGTGTTATCCCCTGGTCCGAAATTCACCGCAGGCACCCCATGCGATGCAAAACGAGCGACATCGGTCCAGCCGAGCTTGGCGAGCACCTCTCCACCGCTGCGCTCAACGAGCGAGGCCAGTAGCGGATGGGTGAGACCGGGCAGCGCCCCGGCGGAGCATTCCGTGAGTTCGATGGTGTCACCGTCCTCGAGGAACGGCGTGAGCAGGGCGCATACATGGGCCTCGGCCTCGGCGCCAGATCGATCGGGGGCGAAGCGATGATTGATGGTCACCGTTGCGAGATCGGGAACAACATTTCCGGCCACTCCCCCGCGGATCTCAACCGCCTGCAATGCCTCATGGAACTGACAACCATCGATCACCGGCCGTCGTGGCTCGTAGGCATCCAGCGCAGCCAAGACCTGACCGAGGCGATGCACGGCGTTGCGGCCCATCCAGGCCCGGGCGGTATGGGCGCGAGCGCCGTGCATGGTCACCCGGACGCGCAACGTTCCCTGACAACCCGCCTCGATGAGTCCATCGGTCGGCTCGCCGAGGATGGCAACATCGCCGACGAGTAGATCCGGACGACGTTCGAACAGTTCGCCGAGTCCGCTCTCCGCGCTGGAAATCTCCTCACGCGCGTAGAACACGAACGTGCAGTCGACGGCAGGATCGTCGAGAGTTCGGGCGAGTTCGAGCATGATCGCCAACCCGCCCTTCATATCTGACGAACCCACACCAGAGAGACGGTCGCCGTCAATGGAGGCGGCAGCATTGTGCACCGTTGCCGGCACCGTGTCGGTATGCCCGGCGAACACGATGCGCTGCGCACGTCCGAACTCGGTTCGGGCGACAAGGTTGTCGCCCACCCGGTCGACGACCAAATGGGGAATAGCGCGAAGTTCTGCCTCGATCACCTCGACGATCGCCGCCTCATCCCGACTGGGCGAGGCGATATCGACGAGCTCTGCGGTTCGGGCGAGCAGATCAGTCATGATCAGGTGGCGGCGCCGTGATCGCGCAGCACGTCGTTGAGCGCAGCCTTGTCATGGCGTTCGCCCTCGTTGAGTCGCTTGATAACAAGTACGCAGGGCAGGCCGAACTCGCCGCCCGGGAAGGTGCGGGGCCGGGTCGCGGTGACCGCCACACTCCACGGAGGCACCACGCCACGGCTGAGTTCCTCACCCGTCGCGGCATCGATGACCGGGATGGATCCGGTGAGGATGCAACCGGCGCCGAGCACCGCGCCATCGCCGACCCGCGCACCCTCGGCGACGATGCAGCGGCTACCGATGAGGGCGTCATCACCCACGAAGACCGGGGCGGCCTGCGGCGGCTCGAGCACACCACCGATACCGACCCCACCGGACAAATGCACGTTGGCGCCGATCTGGGCACAGGATCCCACTGTCGCCCACGTATCGACCATCGTGTTGGCGCCAACTCGTGCACCGATGTTCACGTAACTGGGCATGAGCACCACACCACGGTCGAGGAACGACCCGTAGCGGGCCGAGGCACCTGGAACAACGCGCACTCCGGCTGCTGCAAAGTTGGTCTTGAGGGGGATCTTGTCGGCGTACTCGAACACACCGCCATCGATCGTGTCCATCTTCGAGAGACGGAAATACAGCAGGACAGCGTGCTTGAGCCATTGGTGAACAATCGGCTCGCCGTCGGCGCCGAGTTCGGCGATTCGGGCTTCGCCACGATCGAGCATGCCGATGACCTCGCCAACCGCTGTCACGGCATCGCCGTCAGCGGGGCTGAGCGACTCGCGAGTCGCCCAGAGTTCGTCAATAGTGGTTTCAAGAGCAGCCATGGCGGCGAAGGCTACCCGTGTTGGGGACTGCTCACGGCCGGCATTCCGTCAGGCGCCGAGACAAGGTGGGGAACCAAATCAGCGCAGCCGGGCCACGAACACCGGCTCAGCATCGATCGTCGGGATCGGAGGACATCAGAGTCCGAGCCGCTGGGCCACGAGTTCCAGCCGATCATCGGTTTGCACCACGGCCACCCGGATGAAGCCTGCGCCATCGGGTCCGTAGAACTCACCCGGCGAGACCAATGCACCGCCCTGCTCGGCCAGCAGACGCACCAGCCCCCATGCATCGCCGTCGGGGGCAGCTGCCCAGAGGTAGAACGCACCGTCAGGAAGGGCGACTTCGACGTCAAGGGCCCGAAGGATCTCAGCAAAGCGTGTGAGGCGTCGTAGGTAGCGGTCGCGCTGCTGGCCGACATGGTCCTGATCGCTCCATGCGGCCACGGCAGCGGCCTGTACCGGCCCCGGCACCATGAACCCGGCGTGCTTGCGCAGCTCCGAGAGGTAGTGGACGAGATCACCGTCGCCGGCATAGAACCCAGCCCGAACGCCTGCAAGATTGGATCGCTTGGAGAGTGAATGCACGGCGAGGACGCCGTCGACACCGTGTTCGAGGATGGTGCGACCCCGACCGTTCCAGGTGAACTCGACATAGCACTCGTCCGAGATGACCGGTACATCGTTGGCCCGACCCCACGCCGCCGCTGCTTCGAGGTCGTCGAGGTAGCCCGTGGGATTGCCCGGAGAGTTCACCCACAGGCACAGCGCCCGGGCCGCGTCGGATGGATCGATGGCGGAAAGTTGCGAGCGCCCCTGTGCGTCGACCGGCACCGGAACAGCGCGTGCGCCGGCGAGTTCGGCACCCATGGCGTAGCTCGGGTAACTGATGGCTGGATACAAAACGGTGTCACGCGAAGGCCTGCGCAGACGCAGCCAATGCGGCAGACCGGCCACGAACTCCTTGGTGCCGATGCAGGCCGCCAACTGCGAGGGTTCGACGCTCACGTCGAGTTCGCGTTCCATCCAGGCCCGGGCGGCATCTCGATAGGCAGGGGTACCGATCGATGCGGGATAGCGCCGCTCGGCGGCTGAGGAGGCCAGCGCATCAAGCACCACCTGTGGCGGAGCGTCGCAGGGATCGCCAATGGAGAGATCAACGATTCCGCCCTCATGCGCTGCGGCCACCGGCTTGAGCGCATCGAGACGATCGTAGGGATAAGGCGGCGGGACGAAACCCTCGGCAGTGGTGCTCATAGCAGTGGTCTAGTTCGTGACGACGAACTCGCGCAGTTTCGTGACCGCGACCTCGTCGAGTCGGGCCCGCACCCGCATGCCGTCATCGGTGGGCGCTTCGACGAGCACCTCCCCTTCACGATGCACGAGCGCCAGGATGTCGCCGCGCTCGAAGGGGACCAGCAGTTCGGTGATCGAGGAAAGGCCCCGGAGGCGATCGCCGAGTGCCCGCAGCATCTGATCGATTCCCTCACCGGTGCGGGCCGAGACCGAAACCGCCCCGGAGTGCGCGGACGCGAGGTACTTGGCGCCAACGGGGTCGACGTCGGCTTTGTTGACCACGAGCATGCGCGGAACGTCGGAGGCACCGATTTCATTGAGAACGCGCTCAACGGCATCGAGGTGTTCATCTGGCTCGGTCGTTGAGCCGTCGACCACGTGGATCAGCAGATCGGCGTCGACCACGACCTCGAGTGTGGACTTGAACGCTTCGACCAGCTGAGTCGGGAGTTTGGTGATGAACCCGACCGTGTCGGTGAGCAGCACGGTCTCGCCACCCGGGAGTTGCAGACGGCGGGTGGTGGCATCGAGCGTGGCAAAGAGCCGATCCTCGACCAGCACCCCCGCATCGGTGAGATGGTTGAGCAGCGTGGACTTGCCCGCATTTGTGTATCCGACGATGGCGACCCGGCTGAGACGCGAACGCTGGCGGGACTTTGCCTGGGTCTGGCGGACCCGGGAGATCTCACGGAGATCACCCTCGAGCTTGTGCATCCGACGCAGAAGTCGGCGGCGGTCGACCTCGAGCTGTGTCTCGCCACCGCCCTGCCGGGCACCGATGCCACCACCCTGCCGGGACAGCGAGGTGCCACGACCCCGCAGACGGGGAAGGCGATAGCGGATCTGGGCCAGTTCGACCTGGGCCTTGCCCTCGAGGCTGTGAGCGTTCTGTCCGAAGATGTCGAGGATGACCGCCGTGCGATCGATAGCGGTGCGCTTGAGCAACTTCTCGAGATTGCGCTGCTGGGCCGGGCTGAGTTCATCATCAAAAACCACGGTGTCGGCATCAAGCGCGTCGCACAGCTCACGAAGTTCCTCGACCTTGCCGGAACCGAGATACGTCGCCGGATCCGGAGACTGACGTCGCTGCATGACCGTGCCGACCGAATCAGCGCCCGCCGTGTCGACCAATTGCGCGAGCTCGGCGAGATGGCGATCGGTGTCGTCTTCGTACTGACCCTGGAGCGTGACTCCAACAAGCACGATGCGTTCGCGGAAGGTGCGATCGATGAGCCCGGCGGATTCTCCACCGAACTCGCCGAAACCACCGCGATGCGACTGATCCTCCGGCCGCTGCCGATCAGACACCCGGGACCTCGATGGTGGCCACATGCTGGGCCGGACCGATCAGCGTGGGTTCACCGTGCGCACTCGCAGCCACCAGAACACGCGCACTGCCGCCGGGCATGCGCACGGTGACCTCGTTGCCGACAAGGCCCCACTGATGGGCCAGTTGCGCTGCTGCGGTCGCGCCGGTTCCGCAGGCCTCGGTGACACCCGCCCCGCGTTCCCAGACCAACAGATCGAGAGTGTCGGGCTCGGGATTCACAGCGATGAACTCAACATTGACGCCGGCGGGGAATTCCTTCTCGATCCAGGAGCCAGTACCGACGAGGTCCACGAGATCGAGGTCGGGTACCAACACGACGAGATGCGGATTCCCGAGATCGGCAGCGCCATGACGCCATTTATCGAGATGTTCCGACACCGATCCTGGAATTGCCGGGCCGGCACCAACCGGACCCATCGTGACGCTGACCGAGGCAAGGCGATGGTCGGCATCGTCGTGCACGACCAAGACTCGTTCGCCTCCATCGGTGGCGATTCGGAAGGTGATGTGATGCTCGTCGCGGGCCATCGCCAATGCCTGCCCGAGACAGCGGATCCCGTTCCCGCTCATCTCAGCCCTGCTGCCATCGGCATTCCAGAGTTGCATCACGACATCGATGGGCTCACCGCCGGAGGCCAACTGTCCAGCAGCCGGACGTGCACCGATGATGAAGCCATCGGCACCGAGTCCGCGTCGACGATCGCAGAGCGCACGAGCGAGCGTTGCATCGCCGTGCAGCGGACCGTCAACCTCCTCGAGTGCGACGAGGAAATCGTTGCCGAGACCGTGGTGCTTGGTGAGTCGCATCAGGCAGAGTCTTCCAGTGATTCGACGAGGAGCGTGAGCGCATTCTCGTGATCGGTTCCGTCCGACGGTATCCATGTGATCCGGGGATCGCGTCGGAACCAGCGCTGCTGTCGGCGGGCGAACTGGTTGGTGCGGGTTATCGCCGTGGCGACCGACTCATGGAGTGAGGTTCCGTTATCGAGATGATCGAGGAGTTCGGCGTAGCCAAGGGCCTGACGGGCGGTGCGGGAGATTCCACCGGGACGCGAGCGGAGACGTTCCACCTCGGCAAGGAATCCGGCCTCGAGTTGCTGCGTATAGCGATCGGCGATCCGACCCCGGAGCACATGGAGATCCACGTCGAGCCCGAACATCGCGATGCGTGACGGCGGATACTTCTCGAGTCCGGGGCCGAATGATGAGAAGGGTCTGCCGGAGCCCATGGTGACCTCCAACGCCCGCAGCACTCGCCGCCGGTTCTCGGGTTCCATCCGTGAGGCAGCCAATGGGTCGAGGTCCGAAAGTCGTCTGAAAAGAACCGACGTGTCGGGTTCGGCGTCGAGAGCGGCTCGCGTCTGCGGGAATTGTCCGGGGATCTCGAGGTCGTCGGTGACTGACCGCAGATAAAGCCCGGTTCCACCGACGAGAAGTGCGCGTCGACCGCGGGCTTCGAGAGCGGCGAGAACCGCATTGCAGTCAGCTTGGAACCTCGACACGGTGTAGTCGTCATCGGGATCGACAAGGTCGATCAGATGATGAGGCACCAGTGTCTGTTCCGCTGCCGAGGGCTTGGCGGTGCCGATGTCCATGCCCCGGTAGACCTGCATGGAGTCGACAGAGACGATCTCGAGATCGGTGCGCTGCACAGCAAGCGCCATGGCGAGCGCCGATTTACCCGAGGCGGTGGAACCGACAATCGCCAGATGCCGTGGGCTCACCCCGCTGAGACCGGGATCCGGGTGCGGTGTCGCGGAGCAGCGAGCACCTCGACGAGTTCGCCAGCGAGGTAGTGCGCTCCAGCGTCGGTGACGAGCACGCTGGCCCGGGTACCGGGACGCAACGCAGTGGCCGAGGCGAAGTGGAGCAGTTTGTTCTGGCGGGTGCGACTCGAAAGCATCTGGTCGTTGCGCCTGCTCACGCCCTCGACCACGACCTCCTCGACCCGACCGATACGAGCCCGATGCTTGGCCAGCGCCGAGCGTTCCGTGACCGTATGCAGCTGCTTGAACCGGGCGCTCACAACATCGGGGTCGACGAACCGATCGGCGTAGGTAGCTGCCACCGTGCCGTCGCGCGGCGAGAAGATGAACGTGTAGGCGAGATCGAATTCCGCATCGGCGGCAACAGCCAAAGTGCGCTCGAAATCATCCTCTGACTCACCGGGGAACCCGACGATGATGTCGGTGGAGACGGCGAGATCCTCGATGCCGGCCCGGGCCGCGGCCAACTTCTCGAGGTAGCGCTCAGCGGTGTACCCACGATGCATGGCGGTGAGGATGGAATCGCTCCCGGACTGCAGCGGTAGGTGCAGGTGGTTGCACACGGCGTCATTCTCAGCCATGGCGATGATGGTCTCGGGGCGGAGATCCTTGGGATGAGGACTCGTGAAGCGCACCCGTTCGATCCCCTCGACAGCCGAGACGGCGGTGAGCAGATCGGCGAACAGTGGACGGATCCGGCGCGAATCATCGGCGGCCCAGAGCGATCCGGCTATGAGCACATCGTCGTCGACTCCCCCGACTTCACGCCGGGCCAGCGTGAGATCGCGTCCGTAGGAGTTGACGTTCTGGCCGAGAAGCGTGATCTCGTGAACGCCATCGGCCGCGAGTCGTTGCACCTCGGCCACGAGTTCCCCGAACGGACGGGAGAGTTCTCGCCCTCGCACAGCAGGCACGATGCAGTAGGTACAGGTGTTGTCGCAGCCGATCTGGATGCTCATCCAGGCGGAATAATCGATTTCACGGCGAACGGCGAGCGCCGAAGGGAACGATTCGGCTTCTTCGAGCGCCTCATCCCAGATCTCGAGGACGGGACCTGTCTCGCGGGACTGATGGAGTAACTCGACAGCCCTGTGCACGTTATGGGTGCCGAGGATGACGTCGACGTGACCAGCGCGACGCTGCAGCTCCTCACGGTCGTTCTGGGCCAGACAACCGCTCACGATGATCTCGAGACCGGGCCGTTGCTCTTTGGCCGTCTTGAGATGGCCGAGCGTTCCGTAGAGCTTGTTGTCAGCGTTCTCCCGGATGCAGCAGGTGTTGAGCACCACGACATCGGCCGCGTCAGCGTCAAGCGCGGGGACCAGACCGTCGGCTTCGAGCAGGCCGGCAATGCGCTCAGAGTCGTGCTCATTCATCTGACACCCGAAGGTGCGGATGGCGTAGGTCTTGGCAGTCACAAGTCGAAAGGTTACCGGCCTGACGCGAAAGGTCCCGAGGCCGCATGCTGCGACCCCGGGACACTCATGAATCAAACAGGTTGATCAGTCGCGTTGATCTTCGGCGCGGCTGACCTGTTCAGTCCTTGAGCGAGATCGGCTGATCGTGCTCTTCGGTCATGAGATCGGTCTCCTCAGCACCAATACCCACTGAGGTGAGGATGCGATCGGAGATCTCAACCATGATCTCGGGATTGGCGGTGAGGAAGGACTTGGCGTTCTCTCGACCCTGACCGAGCTGTTCGCCCTCGTAGGTGTACCAAGCGCCGGACTTCTTGACGACGCCCAGATCGACACCGATGTCGACGAGGGAACCCTCACGACTGATGCCCTTGCCGTACATGATGTCGAACTCGCACTGACGGAACGGCGGAGCCACCTTGTTCTTGACCACCTTGACGCGGGTGCGGTTGCCCACGACCTCGACGCCATCCTTGATGGACTCGATGCGACGGATGTCGAGGCGGACCGAGGAGTAGAACTTCAGCGCCCGACCACCGGGGGTGGTCTCGGGGCTGCCGAACATCACGCCGATCTTCTCTCGCAGCTGGTTGATGAAGATGCACACCGTGTTGGACTTGTTGAGATTGGCCGTGAGCTTGCGCAGGGCCTGGCTCATGAGACGGGCCTGCAGACCCACGTGCGTGTCGCCCATCTCGCCCTCGATCTCCGCCCGCGGGGTGAGTGCGGCAACCGAGTCGATGACGATGACGTCGAGGGCACCGGAGCGCACCAGCATGTCGGTGATCTCGAGGGCCTGTTCACCAGTGTCGGGCTGGGAGATGAGTAGTTCGTCGACGTCGACGCCGATACCGCGGGCGTAGGCGGGATCCATGGCGTGTTCGGCATCGACATAGGCGCAGATGCCACCGTTGCGCTGGGCCTCGGCGACGACATGCATGGCGAGTGTGGACTTGCCCGAGGACTCGGGACCGTAGATCTCGATGACGCGGCCGCGGGGCAGACCGCCGACGCCAAGGGCGAGATCGAGGGCGAGGGCACCGGTCGAGATTGTGTCGACCTTCATGCTGCCCTTCTCGCCCATTTTCATGACCGAACCCTTACCGAACTGCTTCTCGATCTGACCGAGTGCCATATCGAGTGCTTTGTCACGTTCCATCGGATGTCTCCTTCGTGGGTTGTCCCCGGATACGGGGTCTGAGAGGTGGGAACTGCGGGGGATGTTGTGAACTTGAAGCGTGAAAGCAAACCTACGAACGGGGTGTGACAGCGCCCGGATGGACCGGGAAACTCCGGGAACAACCGGAGCCGAACCTGAACACCCGTTCGAATGACGTCACTGTACTTTCGAACGCCCGTTCGGTCAACGATCCTCGGTGGATCCCTCTCCGGAAGGTCACGACGGCACCCCGGATCACTACGCTTGCCCCGAAGATCACCTGCCGGGTGATCCGTCACCGTGACGAAAGGACCTTCAATGGGTGCACCGCTTCCCGCCGACCCGCAGGAACGAGAGAAGGAACTTCGGGCCCGCCTCTCCCCGACCGAGTTCGAAGTCACCCAGTGCAGCGCAACCGAGCGCGCCTTCACCGGCAAGTACTGGGACTGCCACGACGACGGCACCTACCACTGCATCGTGTGCGACACCGAACTTTTCAGCTCGGACACCAAGTTCGACTCCGGCACCGGATGGCCCAGCTTCTTCGACCCGCTGACCAATGATGCGGTCGCCACCAAGGTCGACACCGCCTACGGGATGGTACGCACCGAAGCACTCTGTGCCAGTTGCGGCGCACATCTCGGTCATGTCTTCGACGATGGCCCCGGGCCCACCGGTCTGCGCTACTGCATGAACTCGGCCTCGCTCGACCTGCGACGCAGCGAGGACTGAAACGCAGCGAGGACTGAGACCAGCCGGAACCATCGCTACCGGCCAGACGATTGGTCCAGTCCTCCGGATCGTTCAGAGCGCCAGCAGTCTCCTTCGGAGATGATCAAGCACCGTGATGACGCAGAACTGTCGGACCCGCTCCCGATCGCCGGGGAATCGGACCATTCCGACCTCGGTGACCCCGTCAACGGTGGTGGCCAGAAACGCTGTACCGGGAGCCACGCCCTCAAGAGGATCGGGACCGGCCACGCCTGTGGTGGCAAGCGCAATGTCGCTACCGAGCAACCTGCACGCGCCCTCGGACATGGCGACTGCGGTTTCCTCGGAGACGACCGGGCCCTCGGGGACGCCGAGGAGTACGAACTTGATCTCGTTGGCATAGGAGACCACGCCACCGCGAAGCACTGCGCTGGCACCGGATATCCCCGCCAACCGGGAGGCGATCATTCCGCCGGTGAGTGATTCGGCGAGTCCGAGTGTGAGACCACGGGCGCGCAATAAGTCAACGACTACCTGCTCCATCGTCTCGTCATGAACGGAGAAGACGTAGTCGGCGAGGATGTGCGCCACCTCCGCCACCTCTGCGGCAACAACAGCATCGGCCTCGGCTTCGGTGTCGGCCTTGGCCGTGACCCTGACCTTGAGTCCCTCGATGCCACTCGCCAGGAACGCAATCGTGGCAACGCCGGTGCGATCGAGTTCATCAAGGCGATCGCTGAGCATCTCGGCGATGCCCGATTCGGAATGGCCCCACGTGCGAATCGTGCGACTGCGGATGACACCGGTGTCGCCCGCTCGACGGCGCAGTTCCGGAATGACGGTGCCGATCACCATCTCCTGCATCTCGTAGGGCACACCCGGCACGGCGAAGATGACCTTGTCCCCGACAGGACATACGAGCCCGGGAGCGGTTCCGGGCTGTTGTGCGATCCGAGTGGCACCGACAGGCACGAGCGCCTGACGCAGATTGTTGCGGGGCATGCTTCGCCCGCGAGAGCCGAACATCTCGAGGAGACGCTCGACGACCTCTTCGTCCTCCTCGAGTCGCACGCCCATGACCTCGGCGATGACGTCTCGCGTGATGTCATCCTGGGTCGGCCCGAGTCCGCCGCACACGATCACGGCATCACTGCGATCCAATGCGACACGCAACGCCATGGCGATTCGGTCCCAGTTATCCCCGACCTTGGTCTGCAGGAAGCAGTCGATACCGGCGAGTGCGAGTTGCTCGCCGATCCATGATGAGTTCGTGTCAACGATCTGCCCGAGCAGCAGTTCGGTGCCCACGGCAACGACTTCGCAATTCATGAGTATGCCTCCGGAGAATCGATGGAAGAACTGAAGCGCTCGTCGGCGCCGGACAATGACGCCTGATCGTCGACGACGGTGGTGAGAACGCGCAGTCGTGACGCAAGGATCGAATGGATGCTCGAGAGTGCGGCGAGCATCAGCAGGTACTCACCCGGGGTGAACCCATCAAGCAGGATCGCCACGAACCCTCCGACGACCGCAGCCACAGCAGTGCCGAGGCGCAGGATGAGCAACTCGACGTGTCGCGAACGACGACTGAACGCACCGATCAATGCGAGCCCGATGAAGATCCCCGAGTAGGCGACCATGAGGATGACGATCGCCTTCGCCGGAACGCCGCCTTCATCGACCTGGAGAAACTTCGAGACTCCGACCGCCAACACGACGATCGAGAGTTGCAGCACGAGGTGCGCGAGCAACCACATCTCACCGGAGAGATCGCCGTCACGGATCCCCGCCTTCGGGATGTCATCGAAGTAGGCGGCGAACAGGCCGAACAGGATGATGAAGAGAACAGCCAGCGTGATCATGTCCCAGCCGGTGATCGAACCCGAGGAGATGACGAGCGCGGATTTCACGAATGCCTCACCCATGACGATGAGCGTGAGCAGTGCCGCCCGTTCGGAGAGGTGATGTTCATCGACCGGGGGCACTGGTCGCCCGCGCCAGGTGGCGAACGTGGTCGGCATGACGAGCAGCACGATCGCGATCGCGTACATCAACCAGTCGATGCCGTCCGGGATGAGGATTCCGGTGAACACCACCGCGCCAGCCAGGACCAGTCGATTTCGGCGGGCCCGCGCCCAGCCACCGACGGGGTCGGGAAGGTCTCGGATGCGGTGATGGCCGTAGGCGACGATGAGGACCGCAACGAGGTACCCGGCACCGACTAGGTCGACATCGGACGTCGAACTGTCGAGGAACGCCAGTGTGGTCACGAAGATCATGAACATCTGGGCGAATACCAGACCGCGCTGGCCGAGATCATCACGCCGCTCGACATTCATGAGCACGGTCGTGTGGAACCACAACAACCACAGCAGGCCGAACATGAGCGCACAGGTTCCGGCACTGTGCCAACCGACATGGTGCGAGAATTCGTTCGAGAGGACCATCGTCGACGCCACGAACACGAGGTCATAGAACAGTTCGAGGAACGGCACGACCTGTGCCGGATGCTCATGCTCAGGACCGAGGCCGTGGTCAGGTTGGTGATCCGCCGTATTCATCTGGTGATGCCACTCCTGTCGCCCATGGTCGTGGCTGCCCGGCTGCCGTCGAGGATGTACTGGGCGGCGCTGAACAGCGCAAGGAAGGTTGCTGCGTACAACAGTGAATCAGCGAACCAGATTGCGCCCGTGGTGAGCGGACACAGCACCGCACCGACAGCGAACGACTGCACGAGCGTCTTGATCTTGGCGGACCGGCGCGCTGGAACGGCGAGACCCCGACGGCCCCAATACGAGCGGTACAGGGTGATGGCGATCTCACGCACGGCGATGATGACCACCGGCCATACAGGAAAGCGACCATTGGCCACCAGCGAGAAGAGTGCCCCGAGGATGAGCACCTTGTCGGCGAGTGGGTCGAGGAACGCCCCGCTTCGGGTGGTGCCATGCCGACGAGCAAACCAGCCATCAACTCCGTCGCTGAACGAGAGCACGCTCCAGAGCAGAAACACCAACCAGCCGCTCTCGGTATCGCTGATCATGGCGAACAGCAGTGGCGAGACCAGCAGGCGCAGAATCGTGACCATGTTCGCCGGGGTGGCGATCGCATCTGGTCCGTAATTGGGATCGCTCTTCGCGTCACTCATCGTCATCATCTCCGAGCGACGCACCAGCCGTGACGAGATCGGGACCGAGCGCATCGAGGATCTCGACACTGGCGAATGTGCCCACCTCGAGTGCAGGGTCGAGCAGAACCACACCATCGATCTCCGGAGCTTCGCGATGCGAGCGACCACGACCGACGGAATCGACGAGTACCTCGACCGTGGAGCCGATGAGGGCGTCGCGCCGCGCCCAGGTGATGGCGTCCTGGAGTTCACGAAGTTCGGCCAGACGTTCCATCATCAGCCCCTCAGGTACGACGCCATCGAGATCGGCAGCGTAGGTGCCGTCCTCACGGGAGAACGAGAAGAAGCCACACCAGTCGAGCTGGGCTGATTCGACGAACTCGAGCAACTGATCGTGATCCGCCTCGGTCTCCCCCGGGTATCCGACGATGAAGTTGGACCGAAATGCCGCAGTGGGTTCCCGGCGACGGATCTCGGAGATGCGATCGAGGAAGCGCCCACCGTCGCCCCAGCGGCGCATACGCCGCAGCAGCGGCGCCGACACGTGCTGCAACGAAAGATCGAAGTACGGAACGCCCGTTGCACAGATGGAGTCGATGAGGGAGTCGGTGAGATCGGACGGATAGAGATAGAGGAGCCGCACGCGATCGACGAGCTGCGCCACTTGCTCGACCAGCGGGACGATGGACCGCTCCCCCACTCCCTGATCGCGTCCGAATGCGGCGAGATCCTGGGCAACGAGGACGATCTCACGAGCCTCGAGTTGTTCGACCTCGGTGAGGATGTCGCTGACCGAGCGGGAGCGTTGCTTACCCCGGAATGAGGGGATGGCGCAGAACCCGCAGGCTCGATCGCAACCCTCAGCAACCTTCACATAGGCCCACGGCGACTCGGAGCGGGGACGGGGCAGGTTCAGCAGATCAAAGGCCGGAACAGCCGGACCGCCTGACGGTTTCATTGACAACGAGACCGGAACACCCGCGACCGTCGGGCTCGTGAGCGATTGCCCGAACCCGCTCACCGCGTCGACCTCGGGCAGTGCCTGAGCAAGTTCGGAGCCATATCTCTCGGCCATGCACCCGGTGACCACCAGGCGTGCCCCGGGAGCCCGCACCGAATCGAGGCCGAGGATGACATCGATGGATTCCTGGCGGGCTTCCTCGACGAAGGCACAGGTGTTGACCACGACCACATCGGCCGCCTCAGGGGAATCGGCTGGTACGAAGCCATCGGCGACCATCGTGCCGACCAACTTGTCGGAGTCCACCTGGTTCTTGGGGCAGCCGAGGGTCTCGATCCAGTAGCTGCCAGTCATGACGTCATCGTAGGCGAGTGGACCGCATCATCGGTCGGTGCGTCGCGATGCGATCGCGAGCGCTGCGTGATCAGTCGCCGGATGTACCGGTGACCCCGGCGTCGAATTCCTCAGGGGTGATGAGCACTGTGCGGGCCTTCGATCCCTCCGATGGGCCGACCACGCCGCGCTGCTCGAGCAGGTCCATGAGCCGACCGGCGCGGGCGAACCCGACACGCAGCTTTCGCTGGAGCATCGAGGTGGAGCCGAGCTGCGAACGAACCACCAGTTCGGTCGCCGCGATCAACAGATCGTCGTCATCGTCACCATCTGCGCCAGTGACTCCGATGGATCCGGCGGAGCCAGATTCTTCAGCGCCCTGCACGGATTGGTCATAGGCCACATCGGGTGATTGCTTGCGCCATGCCGCCACCACGGCACGCACCTCATCCTCGGTGACCCATGCACCCTGGATGCGCTGCGCGATGCTCGAACTGGGGCCGATCAGCAGCATGTCGCCCCGCCCGAGCAGTTTCTCGGCTCCACCCTGATCGAGGATCACCCGTGAATCGGCGAGGCTCGACACGGCAAAGGCCAGGCGGGCCGGCACATTGGCCTTGATCACACCGGTGATCACGTTGACCGAGGGGCGTTGGGTGGCGATGACGAGATGGATGCCGACAGCACGGGCCATCTGGGCGATACGGCAGATCGAATCCTCAACGTCGCGGGCTGCGACCATCATCAGATCGTTCAACTCGTCGACCACGACGAGGATGTAGGGAAGCCGGTCGTACTCGAGCCCCATCGCCGGATCGTCGATGAGCTCACCCTTGTCATAGGACGCGTTGTAGCCGTCGATGTCACGGAAGCCGACCTCGGAGAGCAGGTCATAGCGACGCTCCATCTCCTTGACCGTCCATGCGAGGGCGTTCGCGGCCTTCTTCGGATTCGTGACCACCTGCGTGAGCAGATGCGGCAGCCGGTTGTACTGCCCCAACTCCACCCGCTTCGGATCGATGAGGATGAGCCGCACCTGATCAGGCGTGGAGCGCATGAGGATCGACGTGAGTAAGGAGTTGATGCAGGAGGACTTGCCCGCTCCGGTGGCGCCGGCGATGAGAATATGGGGCATCTTGGAAAGGTCGGCGAGGATGGATCGGCCATTGATGTCGCGCCCGATGGCGACCTCGAGCGGGTTCTTCGCCGCCCGCGCCTCGGGCGAAGCAAGAATGTCGCCAACGGCGACGACCTGGCGCGAATCATTCGGAACCTCGACCCCGATCGCCTGCTTTCCGGGAATGGGAGCGAGGATGCGCACGTCAGGAGTGGCCATCGAGTAGGCGATGTCCTTGTGGAGGCTCGTGACCCTCGCCACCTTCACGCCAGCGGCCAGTTCGAGCTCGTAGCGGGTGACGGTTGGCCCGACCACCATGCCGACCAGGCGCGTCTGCACACCATGTTCGGCCAGCGCCGCTTCGAGGAGCTTGCCCCGGGCCTCCACCTGCGCGCGATCGACTTCCTGGACCTTGGACCGCTCGAGCATCTTGAGCGGCGGGAGCTTCCATGTCACCGGCTTGGCTGCAGGACCGATCGGCATGACGAGTTGCTGTGATCCCGCCGGAACCTCCTCCGCCGTGGGCACATGCACGTCGAAGGCATCTTCGAACGACTCCTCATCACCCTCGTCTCCAGCCACGAACACGCCGTGGGTGTCGAGGTCGTCGACGGCATCGAGATCAGGATCGTCGTAGAGGCCCGCCGACGGGTCGATGAGTTCGCCGCGGAGGTCCTCGGTGTCAGCAGTGTCGGTGATGGAACCGTCGATGAACACCGGGCCGGGATCCTCATCCCGCCCTGAATCGATGTTCTCAGCGTCGATGTTCTCAGCGTCGATGTTCTCAGCGTCGATGTTCTCAGCGTCGATGTTCTCAGAGGCGCCGACCTCGAACAGGGCGTCAACGCTGCACCGCAGCACGCCCTGAACGGGCTTCACACCATCAGCGGTTCGTCGTGCCGCAGTGCGCACCGAGATCCCCGTTGCGATGACCAGACCCACGATCGCAACAGCGACCAGCACGAGTCCGGCCCCCCATGGAGCGAGCAGTGCCATCGACGGGCTCCCGACGACAGCGCCGAGGTAGCCGCCCGCCGCAATGATGTCTTCGAGCGGGGCGTCGAATGCCGGCCGCCCCTGGGTGATGAACAGCAGACCATCAAGGGCGGCGAACACCATCATGGTGCCGAGCACCAGACGGGCGGTGAGGTGTCCGAGCGCACTTTCCGGCGATCGAGGACCCCGGAGCAGCAGTGCCCCGGTAACCACGAGCACCGGCGCCGCCATGATGCGAAGAGTTCCAAACAAGGCACCGAAGACATCAGCCAGGCCATGACCCAGTGGTCCGGCAAGGTTGCCGTAGACACCCAGCGCGGTGAGAAGACCGAGCGCGATGAGAGCCACGCCCCACATGTCGTGACCGTGGCCGGCGAGAACCTGCGAGATCACTCCGGAACTCGCCGGTCGCTTCGCTGCGGTCGAGCGCCCCTTGGACGCGGCGGTCCGCTTGGAGGTCGTGGATCGAGATGCCGCCGGCTTACGGGACGTCGACGGCTTACGCGAAGTCGACGGCTTTCGCGGTGTCGAAGGCTTGCCGGATGCGGCTGCCTTCGTCGGCGTGCGCTTGGTCCCACGCGAGGACGCCGACGAGGAAGCCTTGGGGGACTTCGCTCCGGATGCTGGAGATTTCTGTTTCGTAGCCACAGGCGTGCGCGATTCTCTCGTGGCCCTCTCCGCTCGCCAAACGAGAGGCTACCGGCCTACGGCGCCCGATGCAGGGATACGAGCCGGATTCCTGCTGGGACTGCCCGATCTGAGATGAGCCGCTTCCGATGGCGTCAGCGAAGTACGGTTCCCTCCACACCAAAAGGGGTACCGAATGTCCTTGCGAACAAAACTCACACTGGTCGCCGCTGGCCTGCTCGTGGCGACTGCCGTCGCAGGGCAGACCCCGGGGGCCTCGGCCATGGACCCGGTCCCACCGATGCCAGTTTTCTATTCGGTCCCGTCGCCGCTACCTGCTGGCACACCCGGTGAACTGATCTCCAGCGAGCCAGTTTCGGCTCCGGGTCTCCACGGTTCCATGTGGCGGGTCATGTACCACTCGCAAGCCATTGATGGCACCGACATCGCCGTCACCGGCCTCATTGCCACTCCCGACGATGGCGCACCCACCCACGATGTCGTCACCTGGGCCCATGGCACCACCGGAATCGCGGACTCCTGCGCACCGTCGCTCAACCCTTCGAGTTCCGAGATGGTGTTGCTCGCCAACGGGCTTCTCGATAAGGGCTATGTGGTCACCGCCACCGATTATGAGGGTCTCGGCACACCGGGACGCCATCCCTACATCGCCGGCATCAGCGAAGGACGCGGCACCCTCGACATCGTGCGCGCAGCGGCCTCACTCCCCGTATTCCGAGCCAGTTCGCACTACATCATCTGGGGACACTCCCAGGGTGGTCATGCCGCAATGTTCGCCGGACACATCGCCGCTGAGTGGGCCCCTGAACTCGAGCTCAAGGGTGTGGTCGCCGGAGCTCCCCCGTCCCAGATGCTGCTGCTCAATGCTGCCCTGCAGAAGAGTCCGTTCAAGTACTACATCGGCATGGCAGCTGCTGGCCTCAATGCCGGCTACGGCGACACCCTCGCACCGCTCGACAAGGTCCTCACCCCCGAAGGCCTCGAATGGCTGGACAACGTGGATGAGGGCTGCACCGGATATCTCAATTCAGCCTCTGCGGGCGTCGACTTCACCACGCTGCAGAAGGCCGATCCGGCCGATGTGCCCGAATGGAACGCCCTGCTCGAGGAGAACGATCCGGGCAATTTCACCGAGGCGTTCGATGCCCCCCTGCTGATCATCCACGGTGGCAACGACGAGCAGATTCCTGTGGTTGCTTCGAAGCTGATGTTCGACACCCTCTGCGGCATCGGTCAGACCGAGACCCGCTGGGTGTTCCCCGGCCAGAGCCACGCCGGAGTCATCCTTCCATCCGCCCCGGCCATGCTCGACTGGATGGGCGATCGATTCAGCGGCGTTCCCGATACCGGCGAGATAGTTCCCACCGGCGCACAGGTCGAGTCATGCAATCTCGCCACTCCCGTGGTCGCCCCCAGTTTCACCGGCTGATCAGCAGCACTCAGTCGACAAGTTCACCGTGGTCGCGGCAGTTCGCCCTCCAACCGGAGGGCGTGACCAGCACGCGCAGCCGGCGGCCACACACGGTGCAGAATCGCGGCGGATCAAGTTCGCGCCTGCATTCGATCGCCGGGTGTTCGGCCAGAGGCGTGCCGCACCACCGGCAGAACGTTTCGGCGCTCACCGGGTTGTGGCTCAGAACGCCTTCGACAACGCACCGATGGGCATCTGCAGATCTTCGAGCATCTGCAGATCCTCATCGGCCGAGCGCCCCAATGTGGTGAGGTAGTTGCCAACTATCAGCGCATTGATGCCGGAGGTGAGGCCGAGCGCCTGCAGTTCGCGCAGCGTGACCTCGCGGCCACCGGCATAGCGCAGGATCACCGAGGGCAGGCCGAGGCGGAACAACGCGATCCAGCGAATGGCCTCGAGCGGCTCGACCAAGGGACGACCGGCGAACGGTGTGCCCGGACGAGGATTGAGGAAGTTGACCGGCACCTCGGCCGGCTCGACCGCTCGCAACTGACCGATGAGTTCGAGACGTTGATCGACCGACTCCCCCATGCCGAGCAACACGCCGCAGCACAGTTCCATGCCGTGATCGCGAATCAGTTTGCAGGTATCGAAACGCTCAGCCCACGAGTGTGTGGTGACCACATTCGGGAAGAACGACTCGGAGGTCTCGAGGTTGTGGTTGTAGCGATGCACGCCACCCTCGGCGAGGCGACGGGCCTGTTCGTCAGTGACGATGCCGGCGCTCACAGCGACGTTGAGACCGGTTTCCTCGCGCACGATCGGCACCAGCTCGAGAATGCGTTGCATGGTTCGCTCATCGGGACCACGAATGGCCAGCACGATGCAGAACTCGCTGGCGCCGAGCGCCGCGGTTTCGCGGGCCGCTTCGATGACCTCGGCAGTGTCGAGGAACGGCGTGGCCTGCACCGGGGATTCGAACTTGGCCGACTGCGAACAGAAATGGCAGTCCTCGGGGCAGCCGCCGGTCTTGGCCGACAGGATGCCTTCGACCTCGACGGTGTCGCCACACCACTCGAGACGAACATCGTGAGCCAAGGCAGCGAGTGCGGGCACCGAGGAATCGGGCACATCAGCGAGTGCGGAGAGTTCATCGAGCGTGAGTTGGCGTCGCTCATCGAGCAATGCCACGCCCGCGGCGCGGATGGCCTCGCGGGCAGCATCGGTCGAGAGCCGTGGCCTCTCGGGCACACGGGGATTGGGGGTGAGGGCGACCGGGACGTCAGACATGAGGGCCAAGGGTAGGCGCCACCGGGCGCAACCCGAAAACGCACCACCCGGCACCGGTTCTGCGGGGTCAGGCCTCCATGATGACCGGAACGATCATCGGACGACGCTTGGTCTGCTCGCTGACGAATTTGCCCGCCGCCCGTCGCACAACACGCGAGAGCGACTCGGTGTCCGTGGCGTTGTTGCGCATCGAATCGAGAACGGCCACTCGTACGCGCTCGGCGCACATCTCAAGAAGATCCTCGGCCTCGGCGGCGTGCACCCAACCGCGGGTGATGATCTCGGGGCCCATCATGATCGAGCGTTCCTGGAGGTCGACACCGACGATGACCACGACGACGCCCTCATCGGCCAGCACTCGGCGGTCACGCAGCACGCCGGATCCGACATCGCCGACGATGCCGTCGACATACAGATAGCCAGCGGGCACCTGGGCCGACGGCCGCATGCCCTTCTCGTCGAGGATCACCTGATCGCCATCGGTGCACACGATGATGTGATCGGCCGCCACGCCCATCTGCCGGCCGAGCTTGGCGTGGGCGACGAGGTGGCGGTACTCGCCATGCACCGGGATGAACCATTCCGGCTTCACGATCGAGAGCAGCATCTTGAGATCCTCGGCCTTGGCATGACCTGAGGCGTGCACATCGGCGATACCGGAATGCACGACTTCTGCGCCCAGACGCACCAGACCATTGATGACCTTGGAGACGTCCTGTTCGTTGCCCGGGATGGGATGCGAACTCATGATGACGACATCGTCGGAACTGAGCGTGATCCAGCGGTTCTCGTTGGCGGCCATGAGCGACAGCGCCGACATGGGTTCGCCCTGACTACCGGTGGAGATGATGCAGACCTTCTCCGGCGGGAGATCGTCGATGTCGGTGATGTCGCGGAGGCGGTTCTCTGGGATGTTCAGCAGCCCCATCTCGCGAGCCATCCGCACGTTCTTCTTCATCGACAAGCCCATGGTGGCCACGACCCGGTCGAAGGAGATGGCGGCGTCGGCGATCTGCTGCACGCGGTGGATATGGCTGGCGAAGCAGGTCGTGATGATTCGACGACCCTCGAAGCGGTGGAAGAGGTCGTAGAGCACACCACCAACGGTGGTCTCGGATGCTGCGTGACCGCGTTCGTCGGCGTTGGTGGAATCCGACAGCAGCAGGCGGATGCCTTCACCCGAGGCGATGGCCCCGATGCGGGCGAGGTCGGTCAGCCGACCATCGACAGGGGTGAGGTCGAGTTTGAAATCACCGGTGTGGAGGATGACGCCCTGAGGAGTGTGGAAGGCAGTGGCGAGGCCATGGGGCACCGAGTGCGTGACCGGAATGAACTCGACATCGAACGGGCCGATCTGGCGACGCTCACCGTCGGCCACGGCGATGAACTCTGTGCGGTCGAGCAGACCCGCTTCCTCGATGCGATTGCGGGCCAGGCCGAGCGTGAGCGCCGAACCGAAGATCGGGAAGGAGAGTTCGCGCAGCAGGTACGAAAGGCCACCCACGTGATCCTCGTGGCCGTGAGTGGCGATGCAACCCACGATTCGATCAGCGTTCTGGCGCAGATAGGTGAAATCCGGGAGCACGAGATCGATGCCGAGCATGTCGAGGTCGGGGAACATGAGTCCGCAATCAACCAACATGATCGAACCTTCGACCTCGATGCAGGCACAGTTGCGCCCGATCTCGCCCAGGCCTCCGAGGAATGTGACTCTGACCGGACTCGTCTCGGTTGCTTCAGTTTTCCTGCTCACGCATACAGCCTCTCGTGCACCGCGAGCGCACGGGCCTCGAGATCCTCGGGGCCGAAGCCCATTGGTGGGCGGCACGGACCGGCGGGCTGTCCGAGCGCCCGCAACATTGCCTTGGTCGGCACCGGATTGGGATTGAGATCGCCGGTCTCGAAGGAGTAACTCTCGAGCATCCGGGCATTGAGCGTGCGAGCGGTGGCGATGTCGCCCGATTGGAACGCCGCGATCATGTCGCGCATGATCGGCGCTGCCCAGTGGGTGGCCACGCCGATGACACCAACGGCGCCAACGGCCAGCAAGGGCAGCGTGAATGAATCGTCGCCACTGAAGACTTCGAAGCCTGCCGGTGCGGCGTCGATGACTTCGGCAGTGGCGCCCGGGTCGCCGGCTGCGTCCTTGAGACCGACCACGTTCGGGATCTCGCGGGCGAAGCGCCCGATGAGTTCCGAGGAGATCTTGCGTCCGGTGCGAACCGGAATGTCGTAGACGATGACCGGGAGTTCGGTGCAGCCGGCCACGTGGCGGAAATGGGCCTCGATGCCTGCCTGGGATGGCCGGTTGTAGTAGGGGGTGACGATGAGCACCGCATCCATGCCAGCAGCGGCGGCCTGCGCCGTGAGTTCACCTGCATGGCGGGTGTCGTTGGTGCCGGAACCGGCGATGAGCGGGACATCGACAGCAGCCCGAACAGTGCGCCACAGCGCAACCTGCTCCTCGTCAGTGAGACATGCCGCCTCACCGGTGGTGCCGGAGAGCACGAGCGCATCGTTGCCCTGCTCGACCAACCACCGGGCCAATGAAGCGGCCCCGTCATGATCGAGTTCACCGGTGGCGGTGAACGGCGTGATCATGGCGGTGATCACGGAACCAAATCGACTCATGACTTCACCGTACCAGTGGCTTCCAGAGCCACTGGTACGGAATCGGTCGAGAACGCTGCACAACCGGAACGCGACCGCTGGGTCGCGACCGCATCACGCCGATGCAACCTCACCCTCGGCGAGTGCGAAGGTCTCGTACTCCTCCTCGGTGTCGGGCATGTGCTCGAAGTCGATGACACCGAGCTCGGTGAACTTGGTGCGCAGCCAGCCGTCGCCGGCATCGAGCAGACCCAGCTTCTTGCAGTTCGGCACGATCTTGGCGAAGAGCATCTGCTGGAACAGGAGCTGACCGGGATCGTGCATGACGACGTGCACGGCCTCCTTGACCGGCACACCCATGCGCTCCCAGACCTCCTGCTGCAGGAAGCGATCACGCATGCGCACAGCCGCCTCGAAGGCGAACTCCTGACGCTCGCGCAACTCGGCCTGCGAGAGTTCGGTGTAGTACTCCTTGAGCGAGAGGACGCCGAAAGCAACGTGGCGGGCTTCGTCGCTCATGACGTAGCGAAGGAGCTGCTTGAGCAGCGGCTCGGTGGTCATCTGATGCATGAACCCGAAGGCGGCAAGGGCCAGACCCTCGACCATGATCTGCATACCGAGGTAGGTCATATCCCAGCGGCTGTCGGCGACGATGTCGTCGAGCAACATCTCGAGGTGGGCGTTGACCGGGTAGAAGCCGGAGAGCTTGTCCTGGAGGTACTTGGCGAACACCTCGACGTGGCGGGCTTCATCCATGACCTGGGTGGCGGCGTAGTACTTGGCGTCGATCCACGGCACGGTCTCGACGATCTTCGCCGTGCAGACGAGGGCACCCTGTTCGCCATGCATGAACTGGCTGAGGGTCCAGTTCTGGGCCTCGATGCCGAGCTGGACCCATTCCTTGTCGCCCCACTTCTCGAAGCAGGTGCCGGTGACATCGAGGTTGGCGCCGCGATTGTTGGCGGCCTGATTGGCGACGACGACGGCTTCCTGATCGACATCGAGGTGCCACGGGAGATCGGTTTCGCCGTTCCACTGCGAGGTCTTCGCCTTCTCGTAGAGCTTGTTGAGCGCCGGACGCTCACCCTTCTCGTAATTCCAGGTGAAGATCGAGTCGGCGTTGTTCTCGACGGCGTGGATGGTCTCGTGGATGTCCTTGTTGGAGATCGACAGGATCGCTTCGAGATCATTGATGTCGCTGCGTCCGATGATGGACTCGGTCGAGGATTCGGCGGGGGTCATTGGGTCTCCTTGGTGATGATCAGAGGTTGGTGGTCAGAGATTGGTGTGAGGCGATTCGGGGGTGATGATGAAGAAGGTGTCGACGAGTCGACGGCAGTGGTCGAGATCAGTGAGATCGATGGGACCGCCGGGAGTTCGGAGATGACCAAGCACCACACGGGCGACCCACTCACCGGCGTCGCCGGCCTGCGCGTCATTGACGAAGCCTCCGAAGAGCATCGGAGACCACTGGGCGACCCGAAGGAGCACTGGCGTCAGGCCATCGAACGAGAGGAACGGCAGGATGGCCCCGGGTTCTTCGGCGAGCAGACGCTGGAGCGCCACGGAGTCCGAGAGCGTCGATGCCGCCGCCCGGACTGAACGGGCCACAGCTTCGTGAATCGTTGTTGATCCGTGAACTGCCGAGGCACAGGCATAGACGATGACGCTGAGGCTGTGATCCACTGCTGCGACCAGCAGTCCTACTCGCCCACCGGGGATCACCCGGTAGATCGTGGCCCGGCCGCAACCCGCTTCTCTTGCGACATCATCGATGGATGTGGCCCGAAGACCCTTGCCGGCGATGCATGCGAGGAAGGCGTCACAGATCCTCGTGGTGAGATCAGATGCTTCGCTCAGCGTGCCGGCAGGAGCGCCGACCGCTGAGGAGCTGTTCGGTTCGAGCACCTTGACTGATGTCACAGACGAGACAATAACCCCGTATCTGTCTCACTGCGAGTTCTGACCCGTCCCCGGGAACTTTCCGAGCGAATTCGGGGTCACGTTCGAACCAGGATCCCCGCCATGAACCGGGTACGCACCAGTTCGGCCCGTTGCCCGCCATCGGTGAGATCCCATCGTCCCGGGTTGCCCAGATAGGACAGGAAGAGTCGACCGAGGTGATCAGCAGCCATGAGCGGATCGAGATCGGCACGCGCCCGACCGGCGAGCACCTCATGTTCCAGTTCCGCCGTGATGTAGGCCACGATCACCTCGAGCACCAGGTCTGTCGCCACTGCCAGCTCACCCAACACCGCTTCCGGTTCGGTACGCAGAAGTCGGTGCAGCAGTGCGTGGTCGGCGAGGGCACCTCCGCCGGCGACGAACGCTCCGTCGATCTTGGCGCTGAGATCCGCAGCGTCGGCGATGGCCTCCTCGATCGAAGCGAAGAAGCGGCCGACCTCCCAGGTGATCGTCTCGGAGAGAACCTGCTCACGTCCACCGCTGAAATGCCGATAGATCGTGGCCCGACCCACGCCTGCACGACGGGCAATGTCCTCAACACTCGTGGCCGCCAGTCCGTCGGTGTCGATACAGGCGAGCGCCGCCGCAAAGATCCGGTCGCGGGTCTCGACGCTCACGAGGACCCGGGTGGATCCCCTGCTGCCCCGACGGCCTCGGACATCACCCCAGACGACTCGTTGTGCTCTCCTGCCGGAGTCTGCTCGTCGATCTCATGGCGGCGACGGGCGACCCGACGCAGGAGCAACGCGTAGACCACGAGGGTCATCGCGCTGAAGATGAACCATTGCATGGCGTAGCTGAGATGGGGACCTTCGTCGGAAATGTCGGGAGGAGGCACGGGAGCCGGGATGGCAAGGGCCTCGGGCTGAGGTGGGGTCTGGGTCTGCAGATTGACGAAGAGCGGCAGCAGTTGCTGGTCGACCTGCTGGGCGAGTCGGGCGACATCGACGCGGGCAAGCGTCCGCAGGCGTCCCTCGGCGGCATCGGCGGGACCGCTGATGACCCCGCCGGTGGCGCGAACCTGGGGTTGCTCGATGGACCCGATGATCGAGACCCTTCCCGATGGCGGCGCGAAATCCGACCATGAGCCATCAGCGGTATAGCTGTAGGGGATCCACCCGCGATTGACCACGAGTGCAGTGCCGTTGCCCAGATCGAGAGGCGTGAGCACCCAGTAGCCGGGCGCACTGTTCTGCGTGCGATTGGTGACGAGGACCTGCTGATCGGCGAGATAGCTCCCGGAAGCCGACACCGACCGGTACTTCACCGACTCCACCTCATCGTGGGTGGCGTCCACCCCGGCGGGAAGCAACACACCTATGGGCTGTGCCGGTTGGTCAACCGCAGCCCGCATCTCTGCGTTGAACGACTTGCGTTCATCGAGCCGTTGCAGTTGCCAGAACCCGAGATTCACCATGAGCACCACAACGCCGATGACGAAAAGATGCGACAGGATCCACAGTGGCTTCAGCAGGAACCGGTACACAGTTGTGACCGTAGGGTCACTCGGTGGAGAACGTGTAATCGGCGAATCGCTGCCGCAGTTCGAGCTTCGAGAACTTGCCCACGCTGGTCTTGGGCACCACATCGATGAACTCAACATCGTCAGGCAGCCACCATTTGGCCACGCGTCCGTCGAGGAACTCGATGAGTTCGTCCTTCGTGAGCGTCATGTCGGGCTTCACCACGACACAGGCCAGCGGGCGTTCCCCCCACTTCTTGTGCTTGAGCCCGATGACGGCGGCCTCGGCAACGGCGGGGTGACCCATGATCTCGTTCTCGAGTTCCACCGAGGAGATCCACTCCCCTCCGGACTTCACGACATCCTTGGTGCGATCAACGATGCGCATGAACGCCTCGGAATCGACCGTGGCAACATCGCCGGTCTTGAGCCAACCATCGGCGGTGAATGACTCCGGCGAACGGTCGTCGTTGTAGTACTCCCGGGCCACCCATGGACCGGTGACCTGGAGCTCACCACGAGACACGCCATCCCACGGAACCTGAACGCCCGTGGCTTCATCAACGATGCGGAAGTTCACGCCGATCGAGATGATGCCGATCGAGGCGCGGTAGTCGGCCTGTTGGTCCTCGGTGAGTTCGTCGAACGATGACTTGAGGCGGGTGCCAGACGCAAGCGGACTTGTCTCGGTCATTCCCCAAGCCTGGAAGATCGGAATGCCGATTTTCTCGCGGTAGGCCTCGGAGAGGGACCTGGGGACCGAGGAACCTCCGCAGGGAAGGGCCCGCAGACTCGAGACGTCACGGCCGTCGATCTCGTTGAGCACACCCATCCAGATGGTGGGAACACCCGCCGCGATAGTGACCCGCTGGCTCTCGATCAGATTCACCACATTTGCCGGGGAAAGATCCGGACCGGGCATGACCATCGTGGCGCCTGAAGCGACAGCGACATGAGCGAGACCCCACGCATTCGCGTGGAACATCGGCACCACCGGAAGAATGACGTCGCGTTCGCAGACGCCGAGGCTGTCGGCAGTCATGACCGCCATCGTGTGGAGCCAGTTCGAGCGATGGGAATACACGACACCCTTCGGGTTGCCGGTGGTGCCGCTCGTGTAACACATCGACGCTGCTTGGTTCTCGTCGGTGACGTTGAACTCCACCGGCGATGCGCTGCGCAGGAGGGTCTCGTAGTCGAGCAGCGTGCGACCACCGGTATCGGCGGGCAACTCACCGCGACCATCGTCCATCACGATGATGTGACGCACGGTGGTGAAGGTATCGATGAGTGGCCAGATCAGCCCGAGCAGTGAGCGGTCGACGAAGATCGCTTCGTCCTCGGCGTGGTTGACCACATAGGTGAGCTGCTCGGGGAAGAGCCGGATGTTGAGCGTGTGCAGGACCCGACCGCTGCAGGGAGCGGCGAAGTAGAGCTCGAGATGACGGGCCGAATTCCATGCGAAGGTACCGATGCGGGCGTCGGGTGAAAGTCCGAGGTCGTCGAATACCCCGCCGAGGAGCCGCACCCGGTGCGCCCATTCCCCATAGGTCTCACGTTCGAGACCTGTGGCTGTCGCGGTGATGATCTCCTTGTTCGGAAAGAGTTTCTCGGCCCTGTCGAAGAAATGAGTGAGCACCAGCGGCCCATCCTGCATGAGACCCTTCATCGGAACATCCTTTCGCCGGGCGAGCACATGCCGCCGCTCAAGTGAACGAGCCATCATCGTACGTGAGACGATGGGGTCGTGTTCGACGAAAACTCACAGCCATCCGCGCATCCGGGTCGCCGACCACTGACAGCGCTGCTCGCACCAATCATCGTGATGGTGATCTGCGGATACACCGCCGACGCCCTGTGGCCCACCCTGGTCGAACACAATCCGCTCCTGCTGATCGGATTGAGCGCGAAGAACCGCTATCTCGTGCTCGTCGTCAACCATGTCCAGTTGGGTTGGTACTACCTAATCGGCACTGCCCGCCTCCTGCTACCCGATCCGTTCTTCTTCCTGCTCGGCTGGTTCTACGGACCGACTGCGCTGCGCTGGATGGAACATCGAACGCCCACCATCGGCTCGTTCATGAAGCGACTCGAAGGTTGGTTCGCCCGTTTCAGCTGGCCGCTCGTGGTGTTGTTCCCGAACAACTACGTGTGTCTGATCGCCGGTGCCGCCCGCATGTCTCCACTGCTGTTCATCAGCCTCGACCTCGTGGGAACACTGGGTCGACTCCTCATGATCCAGGTGATCGGCGATGTCTTCGCCGGACCGGTCAACAGCTTCCTCGGCTTCGTATCGACATGGAGGATCCCGATCCTCGTTGTCACGATCGGCCTTGTGGCCTTCAGCGCATTCGGGGAGTACCGACGCGGCGGCAGCGAGCTCGAAGGACTCCATGAACTCGAGGATGCCGCCGATGAGGTCGCGCTCGGGCACGAACTGGCCCCGACCGATGACGATGCCGCGAGTGGGAACTAGAGGTCGAGTAGGGCGTCGAGCCCGATCGTGACCCCGGGGCGATCGGCCACGGCTTTCACCGCCAGCATCACGCCGGGCATGAAGGAGTCGCGGTCGTAGGAGTCGTGACGGATCGTGAGTGTCTGCCCGGTCGTGCCGAGGATGACCTCCTGATGCGCCACCATGCCGCGCAGACGAAGCGAATGCACATGAATGCCAGCTGGACCCTCGCCGCCCCTGGCACCTTCGAGCAGTTCGGTTCGGGTGGGATCGGGCGCCCAATCAGCGGATGCAGCAGCCATGCGTTCAGCCGTGAGCATGGCGGTCCCGGAGGGAGCGTCGAGCTTGGCATCGTGATGGAGTTCGATGATCTCGGCGGTCTCGAAATAGGGAGCGGCGAGCTCCGCGAAGCGCATCATGAGCACTGCTCCGATGGCGAAATTGGGGGCGATCACACAGTTCGACGAGGTGTAGACCGTGTTGAACGAGTGATAGTCGTCATCGCTGAAACCGGTGGTTCCGGTCACGGCGTGGATTCCGTGGGCCGCCAACCACAGCAGGTTCTCACGAGCCGCTTCGAGATGCGTGAAGTCGACGACGACCTGCACGCCGGCATCGGCGAACGCTGATGGGGCTGAAGCCACATGCCACGCGTGATCGGTGCCGGTGACCTGGCGCATATCGAGCCCAGCATGATGGGGATCGACAGCCGCCACGAGTTCGAGTGCAGGATCGGCATCGACCGCACGACACACCGTGGAACCCATACGGCCGCCTGCTCCGAACACACCCACGCGAATTGTCATGGCCTGAACTTATCCCTGTACGAAGCGATCGAGCGCAGGGTTCCCCGAACCGAGAGGTCCCACTGCCGAGACCGCACGAGGCCCGCCGAAGATTCGATTGATGACAGCAGCGACATCGTCGGTGGTCACGGCCCTGATGCGTCGGATGTGTTCATCGACCGGAGTGATGTCGTTCCGGGTGGCAATCCCAGTGCCCAACCGGGACATGCGAGCGCCGCTGTCCTCGAGGCCGAGCAGCATCGAACCCTCGAGGTAGCCGAGGGCCACGGCATGCTCTTCGTCGGTGATGCCGTCGGCGATGAAGCCCGAGAGCACGTCATCGGTGACGTCGAGCAGTTCGCCGAGACGGTTGACCGCAGTGCCGGCGTACATGATGAGCGACCCGGCGTCGCTATAGGACGACGGGGTGGTGAACACGGTGTAGGCCAGCCCGCGTTCCTCACGGATCTTCTGGAAGAGCCGACTCGACATGCCTCCACCGAGAACATGGTTGGCCACCCACATCGCGTATCGGTCACCGTCGCCCTGGGAGAGCGCCGGCCAACCGACTGCGACATGCACCTGCTCGATCGGATGGTCGATGACCACGAGGGGACGGATCGCTGACGTGGGACCGCTTCGCTGCGGAGCTTCGCCAGGCGCACCTCCATCGAACAGCCCGTCAATAGCAGCAAGGACCTCGGCGTGTTCGAGTGCACCGGCAGCCGCCACGACCGCGTTTCTGGGGCGGTACCAATGCGCATGGAACGCCGCGACGTCGTCGCGGGTCATGGCCTCGACGGTGTCGTGGGATCCGAGGGTCTCGCGTCCGAGGGCGTGATCGGGATACAAACTCTCGTAGAGCGCGGTGATCACGAGATCATCGGGGGTGTCCTCGCTCATGAGGAGTTCCTCGATGATGACATCGCGTTCGGCATCGAGTTCGTGCTGCCGGAAGGCCGGTTCGCTCACCACTTCGGCGAGCAACTCGAGACCGTTGTGCAGTTCTGCCACGGGGAGCCGCAGGTAATACGCCGTGTGCTCACGGGTGGTGTAGGCGTTCATCTCTCCGCCCACGGCATCGACAGCGAGGGCGATCGATCGGGCGGAACGCTCCTCGGTGCCTTTGAAGAGCAGATGCTCGAGGAAATGCGAAGCTCCGGCGATCTCGCCGGGTTCGTCGCGAGAGCCGACGGCGAACCACATCCCGATGCTGACCGAACGCGCCTCGGGCATGCGCTCAGTGATGACGCGCACACCCGAGGTGAGTTCAGATCGTTCGATGTCGGGCTCGCCGGGCGAGCTCACGACGAGCGGGTCAGCGGCGACGGCCGCCACCCCCACCGCTGCGACGGCCGCGGCCGCCACCGTTGTCGTCCTTGAGTGGGGCGCTGGACGGACCGAGGTCGCCGAGTTCGGCGCTGATCTCGGTGTCGAAGGCATCCTCGAAGGAGACATACTCGCGGTTGCCGGACTCGGCTGGGGCCTCGGCAGCTGCAGGAGCAGCAGTTGCTGCCGGAGCGGCGGAGTCGCCGGAATCAGCCACGGGGGCGCTGGCCAGCGAGAGCGACACCTTGCCGTTGGGATCGACATCGTCGACGCGAACCTCGACGGCATCGCCGAGATCGAGAACGTCTTCGACGCGATCGATGCGCTTCCCGCCACCGATCTTCGAGATGTGCAGCAGGCCGTCACGACCCGGGAGGATGTTGACGAATGCACCGAACTTGGTGACGTTGACGACACGACCCATGTACGTCTGACCGACCTCAGCGGTGGGCGGGTTGAGGATCAGACGGATCTGACGCTCGGCCTCGCGCACTGCACCGCCATCGGTGGAACCGATGCTGACGCGGCCCATGGAGCCATCGTCGTCGACACTGATGTCGGCGCCGGTCTCCTGCTGGATGGCGTTGATGACCTTGCCCTTCGGACCGATGACCTCGCCGATCTTGTCCATCGGGATCTCGAAGCTGATGATCTTCGGAGCGGTCTCGCCCACCTCTTCACGAGGCGTGGCAATGGCGCCGGCCATGACCTCGAGGATGGCCAGACGGGCTTCCTTGGCCTGCTGGAGTGCCTGGGCCAGAACGTCGGCGGGGATGCCGTCGATCTTGGTGTCGAGCTGCAGGGCGGTGACGAACTCGGAGGTTCCGGCCACCTTGAAGTCCATGTCACCGAAGGCATCTTCGGCACCGAGGATGTCGGTGAGGGTGGTGTACTTGCCATCGGCGTAGACGAGGCCCATGGCGATGCCGGCCACCGGTGCACGCAGGGGAACGCCCGCGTCCATCATCGACAGCGTGGATCCGCAGACCGAGCCCATCGAGGTGGAGCCGTTGGACGACAGCACATCGGAGACGGTGCGAATTGTGTAGGCGAACTCGGCGGGAGTGGGCAACACCGGAACGAGCGCGCGCTCGGCGAGCATGCCGTGACCGATCTCGCGACGCTTCGGGCCACGCATGAAGCCGGTCTCACCAGTGGAGTACGGCGGGAAGTTGTAGTGGTGCATGTAGCGCTTGCGGGTGACGTCGCCGAGGGCGTCGATCATCTGCTCCATGCGGGGCATGCCGAGCGTGGTGACGTTGAGGACCTGGGTCTCGCCGCGCTGGAACAGGCCGGAACCATGAACCGACGGGAGGACGCCCACCTCGGAGGAGAGGGCACGGATGTCCTTGGGACCACGACCGTCGATACGGGCGCCTTCATTGACGATGCGGGAACGCACGACAGCCTTCGTGACCGATCGGAACGCCGCCTTGAGCTGACGGTCGGCATCATTGACATCAGCGAAGCCCGGGGCGAGTTCGGCAACGAGTACGTCACGCAGAGCGGCTTCGGCCTCGAGACGTGCGGTCTTGTCGGAGATGACCTGCGTGGCGAGGATCTGTTCACGCTTGGTCTCCATCGCCGCGAGGATCTCGGGGGTGTAGTCCGAGCTGACCGTGTAGGCCATCGGGGGCTTCACACCGACAGCGGCCATGAGCTGACGCTGGGCATTGATCGACTGGAGGATGTACTGCTTGGCAGCCTCGAGCCCACCGGCGAGAACGTCCTCGTCGACCTTGGGAGCGCCGCCCTGGAAGGCGGGCCATGAGGCTTCGGTGCCGCCGGCCTCGACCATGGAGATGGCGACATCGTTGTCACCGAGTGCACGACCGGCCACGACCATCTCGAAGGTGGATTCCTGACCCTCTTCGTAGGTGGGGTACGGGATCCAGGTGCCTTCGGTGGTGAAGGCGATGCGCACGGCGCCGATGGGACCGTCGAACGGGATACCCGAGAGCACGAGAGCAGCCGACGCGCCATTGATGGCCACGACGTCATGCGGGTTGATGAGATCGGCGGCGAGAACGGTGCCCACGACATGGACCTCGTTGCGGAAGCCATCGGGGAAGCAAGGACGCAGCGGACGGTCCATGAGGCGGCAGGTCAGGATGGCCTGATCGGAGGCCTTGCCCTCACGACGGAAGAACGAGCCGGGGATGCGACCGGCGGCGTACATGCGCTCTTCGATGTCGACGGTGAGCGGGAAGAAATCAGCGCCGACGCGGGCCGACTTGGCGGCAGTGGCGGTGACGAGCATGACGGTGTCACCGATCTGGACGGTGACGGCACCATCAGCCTGACCGGCGAGCTTGCCGGCCGAGAACTTGATGGTCTTGTCGGGATCGCCGGGAATAACGGCGTCGATGGAAATGGCGTCAGCCATGTTGGTCTCCTTCTGAAGCAGGCTCGACGAGCCTGATCGTGCGAGCGAACCCTCGTGGTCCGGTCGGTTCGGTGACGGTGACCCAGTTCCCAGTGGTGAACCACGCAGCGAACACTGCGGAACTCACCACCGGCAACTGAGGACATCTCGTCGCCGGGTGTTGTGCTCGTGGCCGGCGGATCCGATCACGAACGGGGGGCGACCACGATGGCCGCCCCCGGTGCTGAGCTATCGGCGCAGGCCGAGCTTGGCGATGATCGTGCGGTAGCGCTCGACGTCGTTCTTCTTGACGTAGTCGAGAAGACGGCGACGGCGACCGACGAGCATGAGAAGGCCACGACGGCTGTGGTGGTCCTTCTTGTGCGACTTGAGATGTTCAGTCAGGTGGTTGATCCGATCGGTGAGCAGTGCGATCTGCACCTCGGGAGAACCGGTGTCGGTCTCATGCAGACGATGCTCGGCGATGGTGCCGGACTTGGGGGGGAGGTTTGCGGGTTCTGGGGACATGCGTGTTTCCTTTGCGTGGGTATTGGACCCGGCTCCATGATCCGCTGCACCGACGGTGTCGGCCTGGCGGGATCGGGGGCGGATGACGGTGGACCGGGACGGCCGACCGACCCCGACACGGTAGCAGGAGGGTCTGCGAATCCCCCATTCCCGATCATGGGGCGGCGACCCGACGGGCATCGGCAACCCTGCTGGCGGTGAGGACCTACGATCCTGCCCACACCACGGGCCGATCGGGGGATCGGCGTCACAGTAGGGGGAACCATGCCAGAAGCCACCTCGTCGGAAGCCACCGAGCGGCCGGCGCCGATCCGCCTCGACGACCTCGCAGACCCCCAATACACCCCGGAGATCACCGAGATGCTCGCGGTGGTGGAACCCATGGGGGCCATGGTCGAACTCAATGCCGACGCGCTCATGACCCAAGCCGCCACCGAGCTGGGGCTCGACGATTTCGGACCCAGCGACTTCATCCCCCGTCTCGAACTTCTCCTGCACTGCCTTGACACCGAAGCTCCGCTTTCTCCGCTGGGACGACTGTCGGCGGCCGGGCTGTGCACCGGTCTGCTGAAGAACCGGCTCCTGCTGGCCGATCTTCTGGCCCGCCATCCCGAGATCCACGACATCGAGATCGATCGCCCGATCGTCATCGCCGGGCTACCGCGTACTGGCACCACTCATCTCCACAATCTGATCTCGAGCGATCCCGCTCTTCGGTCACTCCCCTATTGGGAGAGCATCGAACCGATTCCCGTCCCGTCGGAGGCCGCGCTCGCTGGCACACCCGACGACCCGCGTCTGGCCCGCTGCGAGATGGGCGTCACGATGATCAATTCCATCGCGCCGGAGTTCAAGCGCATGCACGAGATGACCACCACCCATGTGCATGAGGAGATCCAACTCCTCGCCATCGACTTCTCCACGATGCTGTTCGAAACGATGGCCCCGATGCCCACCTGGCGAGACTTCTACAAGTCGACTGATCAGACGCCGCATTATGAGTACATGAAGACCGTGCTCAAGGCCTGTCAGTTCCTGCGAGGCGGCACGCGCTGGATCCTCAAGTCCCCGCAGCACCTCGAACAGTTCGGCCCGCTCGCCACGACGTTCCCTGATGCCACCTTCCTCGTCACCCATCGCGACCCCATCTCGGTCATGGTCTCGATGGGAACCATGGTGTCCTACACCGCTCGATCATCACTGGCTCCGGTCGACCCGGTTGCCATCTCCAACTATTGGGCCGACCGCCTCGACGACATGCTGAACGCCGCCATGCGCGACCGGGCCCTGCTGGGAGGGCCGGAGCAATCCCTCGACGTGCGCTTCGATCAGTTCATGGCCGACGACATCGGGACGATCCGTCGTATCTACGAAATCGCGGGCCAGTCGATGGACGCTGCTGCGGAGGCCGCACTCGTGGGCTACGGCGCCACGCATGAACGCGAGCGTTTCGGCAAAGTCATCTACGACGTCGACCAGATCGGCATCGACGTGAAAGCCCGCCGTGAACAGATGCGGGCCTACAGCGAGTTCTTCAGCATCCCCGACGAACCCTGGTGATCAGAGCGACGCGAGCACTGTGGCAGCGCGGGCAACATCACGGTCCATCTGGGCGATGAGCGCGTCGACCGAGTCGAACTTCAACTCATCACGCAGATGCTCGACGAACTGCACGCGGGCACTCTGACCGTAGAGATCGCCGTCGAAGCCGATGAGATGCGCCTCGAGCAGTGACGTGTCGGCGAACTCGTAGAACGTGGGACGTCGACCCAGCGAAATCGCAGTGGGATGACGAACCCCGTCGGGGGTGAAATACCAGCCGGCATAGATGCCATCGGCCGGCAGACAGATGGCATCGGGCACTGCGACATTGGCCGTGCGGAACCCGAGGTCGCGGGCCCGGGCATCACCATGACCGACGATGCCCCGCACCTCATGAGGGCGCCCGAGCATGGCATTGGCACTGGGCAGATCGCCGTCGGTGAGCGCCCGGCGGATCCTGGTCGACGACACAGGACCTTCGATTACCGAGTCAGCGCCGAGACCCACGAGTTCATGGCCGATGACCTCGAACCCGAGTTCAGCACCCATCCTGCGCAGCAGTTCAACATTGCCCGCCCGACGATGACCGAAGTGGAAGTCCTCCCCCACGGCCACGAGACGGGCATCGAGTGCGCCACTGAGTACTTCGGTGACGAAATCCTCGGCGCTCTCCGTGGCCCGTTCCGCATCGAAATGCACCACGTAGACGAGATCGACGCCGCAACCCTCGAGGAGTTCGAGTTTCTGGTCGAGATCGGTGAGCAGCAACGGTGCTGACTCCGGTCGGACCACCGACGCCGGATGACGGTCGAAGGTGACCACAGCAGTCTGCAATCCGCGTGAATCGGCAACTGCCCGGACCGCACCGATGACCGCCCGATGGCCCCGGTGGACGCCATCGAAGGCACCGATCGTGACCGCGGTAGCGGAATCCAGTCGGGCGGACGTCGTGTCGTCGTGAAGGACCTTCATGCGAGGGCGAACGCTACCCGTCGATCGACTGGACCGACGAAGGCGGCGCCGAATGTGAAACTTCGGCAGGAGAATCGGTGGTGTCATTCGGCAGTACTGCAGCAGAGCCCTCGATGGGTGCGACCACAACATCGGGTTTCACCGTGTCGTTGCGATGGGCCGCGTAGACAGCGAGCAGTGCCCCCGACTCGTTGAGCATGACCCATGGCCCGCTGCCCTCGAAGCGATCATCACGAGGCAGGACCTTGCCGTGACCGATGTCGATCCGCTCGGCCTCGGTCACGGTGATAGATGGATAGTCGCGCAGTGCATCAGCCGGGCTGAGCAGACATTCGGGTGATACCTGGGCGAGCGGTCGGGCATCGGTCAGGCGGAACGACCCGATGGCGGTGCGGCGGAGGTCGCGGAGGTGCGCTCCCCCACCGAGAGCCGTGCCGAGATCGGCAGCCAGCGTGCGTACATAGGTGCCGGACGAACACTCCACCTCAGCGCTGATGATGTGAGGTTCTGCGGTAGCCGTGACAGTGAACCGGTACACCGTGACCGGACGCGCCGCCCGCTCCACCTCGATGCCCTCACGGGCAAGTTCATGGAGACGACGACCATCGACCTTCACCGCTGACACCATCGGCGGCACCTGCATGATGTCGCCGGTGAGGCCCACAGCTGCGCCCTCGACCTGCTCGAATGTCACCGTCGACATGTCGTAGGTGGCCACCACTTCGCCGGAATCGTCGAGGGTGTTGGTCTCGGATCCCAGCACGATGTCACAGGTATAGGTCTTGGGAAGGGCAGTGAGGAAGCGCAGCAGTCGCGTGACCCGCCCGACGCCGAGCAGCAGGATCCCCGTGGCATCCGGATCAAGCGTGCCTGAATGACCGACCTTGCGGGTGCCGAGTAGTCCCCTCGATTTGGCCACGACATCATGAGAGGTCCAACCGGCCTCCTTGTCGACCACGACCAGACCATCGGGACCCTCGTTGCGACGCCGACTCACGATTGGTCGTCGTCAGCCGGGATCGGCAATTCCGACAGCAACGAATCGATGCGCTCGCCGGCTCTGATGGCCGGATCAGGTTCGAAACTCAACTCGGGGGTGTGCTTCATGCGGGCCTGACGGCCGATCGCTCCTTGGAGGCGCCAGCGCAGTTCGCCGAACGCCTCAAGGATCTCGGCATCGCCTTCCTCACCGCGGATGGAGTCGAAGAACACAACTGCATGACGCAGATCGCCGTCGATCGACACTGATGTGATCGTGAGCAGTTGCAGGCGATCGTCGTCGAGATGTTCGAGTTCATCAGCGAGAATCTCGCGCAGCAACTCGTTGATCCGAGCCGTGCGCGGGTACTGACGCGGGTTTCCGTGATTTCGTTGCCGTGCCATCGTCGACCTCCGTGCGAGAACCGAGTGCTGATGGATCGATGGCAGCCTGCCATCGATCCGGATCAGACGCGGGGGATTTCGCGGTCCTCGTAGGTTTCGATGATGTCGCCGGGCTTGAGATCCTGGAAATCGGTGAGACCGATACCGCATTCGAAACCGGTGGCGACCTCACGCACATCGTCTTTGAAACGACGCAGTGACGAAACTGCACCCTTCCAGATGACAGTGCCCTCCCGCAGGAAGCGGACCTTGGACCCACGGGTGATCTGGCCGTTCTGCACCATGCAACCGGCGATGGCGCCGACCTTGGGCACACGGAAGATCTCGCGGACCTCGGCATCGCCGGTGACCACTTCTTCGTAAACCGGTTGGAGCAGACCGAGCATGGCGTTCTCGATGTCTTCGAGCACCTGATAGATGATCTCGTAGGTACGGATCTCGACGCGTTCGGTATCGGCGAGTTCACGGGCCTGACGGTCCGGACGCACGTTGAAGCCGATGATCGTGGCGTTGGATGTGGCGGCCAACTGCACATCGTTCTGGGTGATGCCACCCACCGCACGATGCACGAATGCCAGCTTGACCTCTGGGCGCTCGAGCTTCTTGAGACTCTCGGTGAGCGCCTCGAGGGAGCCGGTGACATCGGCCTTGACGATCAGATTCAGCGTGGCGGATTCGCCGGACTGGATCTGTTGGAAGATGTCCTCGAGCTTGGCGCCTCCGCTCATGGCGTGAGCTTCGCGTCCGATCGAGGCAACGCGGAGCCAATGCTCACGAGTGGCCGCAACCTTCGAGGCGGTCTTCTCATCAGGGGCGACCACGAAACGGTCACCGGAAATGGCGACATCGGACAGACCGAGGACCTGCACCGGCATTGCCGGCCCGGCCTCCTTGATCTGCTTGCCCTTGTCGTCGATGAGCGCACGGACACGGCCCCACGCAGCTCCAGCCACAAGCGGATCGCCGACCCGCAGGGTGCCGTGCTGAACGAGGATGGTGGCCACTGGACCACGGCCGATGTCGAGGTTGGATTCGAGCACCACGCCGCGAGCACGCCCGCTCTCGGATGCCCGGAGGTCCTCGAGTTCGGCGATGACCAGTACGTTGTCGAGCAGGTCGTCGATACCCAGATTCTGCAGTGCCGAGACCTCGACCATGACGGTGTCGCCACCCCATGCCTCGGGGACCAGACCGTATTCAGACAACTGCTGCATCACACGAGTGGGGTCGGCGTTCTCACGGTCGACCTTGTTGATGGCGACGAGGATGGGGACCTCGGCGGCCTTGGCGTGGTTGAGCGCCTCGATGGTCTGGGGCATGACACCGTCGTCGGCGGCCACCACGAGGATGACGATGTCAGTGGCTTCGGCACCACGGGCTCGCATGGCGGTGAACGCCTCATGGCCGGGGGTGTCGAGGAAGGTAAGGACGCGCCCGTCCTTCTCGGCTTGGTAGGCGCCGATGTGCTGGGTGATGCCACCAGCCTCGCCGGCGACCACATTGGCGTTGCGGATCTGATCGAGGAGCTTGGTCTTGCCGTGGTCAACGTGTCCCATGACCGTGATGACGGGGGGACGATGCGGCCAGGACTCGTAGGTCTCATCGTCGACGTCTTCGTCGAGCATGAGCAGCTTCTGGAGTTCGACCTCCTGCTCCTCGCCGGGGTTGACGAGACGGATCTCGGCACCGATCTCGGCGGCGAACAGTTCGATCATGTCGTCATTCAGCGACTGCGTGGCCGTGACCATCTCACCTTGTTGCATGAGGAATCGAACGACATCGGCGGCAGTGCGGTTGAGCTTCGGACCCAGTTCTTGGGGCGTGGTGGCTCGCTCGACGACGATCATGCCCATCGGCACGGGCGCCTCGCGCGGTGTATAGCTCGGTGCATCGATGGGCTGGAGTTCGTCCTGACTGCGACGACGACGACCCTTGCGGCGCTGCGGGCGACGCGGTCCACCGGGACCACCACCGGGACGACCACCGCCACCGGGACGACCACCACCGGGACCGCCGGGGCCGCCAGGACCGCCAGGACCGCCAGGACCACCTGGACCGCCACCGAAACCGCCGCCGGGACGACCACCGGGGCCGCTGGGTGCACCGCTGGGACCACCCGGACGCGGACCGCCGGGACCACCCGGGCGCGCACCAGGACCACCCGGACGGGCACCGGGACCACCGGGACGACCCGTGGGCGGGATATCACGACGAACGCCGGGCGGAGGCGGAATGGGCTTGCCCGTGGCCGATGTGGGTGGACGCATGCCCGGGGGCGGCGGAATGGGCTTCCCCGTGGCAGATGTGGGCGGACGCGGAGGAGCTTCGCCACGCGCCGCAGCTGCGGCCGGACGCGGCGGAGCACCGGCCGGTGGAACTGCGGCGGCGGGCGACACGCTAGGAGCGGGAGCCGGTGCAGACGGAGCTTCAGCTGCAGGACGCGGGGCGACCGGGGCCGGCGGCTCTTCGCGGCGTACCGGTCCGGCGCTTCCGGACGAGGAAATGACTCGCTTGGGTGGGGCCGGCGGGGCAGTAGGTGCGGGCGGGGCATTAGGTGCGGGCGGGGCCGACGGGGCCGACGCGGCCGGCGGCGGAGTCGCAGCGGCACGAGCAGGAGCAGGAGCAGGAGCAACAGGTGCCGGAGTGTCGGCCACAATTGGCGCCTCGACAGCGGGAGCAGGCGCTGCGGGCGCGACCGGGGCTTCTGGAGCGGGGGCCGGAGCAGCGGGTGCCTCGACGGCAGCCGGCTCGACGACCGGAGCCTCCGGAGCGGCGGCAGCCGCCTTCTTGGCCGCTGCCTTCTTGGCCGGCTTCTTCTCGGCCTCGGGCTCCTCGGGCTGGACATCGCGGATCAGACCCTCGCGCTCAGCCTTGCGACGAACTCGATCGGCCTGCGCCTCAACCACACTCGAGGAGTGGGTCTTGACGCCGATCCCGAGCGCGACGCACAGATCGAGGGTCTCTTTATTGGTGAGCCCAAGTTCTCGAGCCAGCTCGTGGACACGGATGTTTGACGGCAACTGCTACCTCAGTCTTCTCGACATCGTGGTTCGCCCCTCGGCGCCTGCGATGTGTTCCCGGCTCTAGCCGGAAAGCGGGTGGTAATCCTCGCACGACCAGCGGTCGCGCACGAACAGGAAATGGCTGGAACTACTGGTCGCCGTCGCCCGGTTCGGTGGTCACGGTATCGGAGTCGGCCGTGGCCTCCTCGGGTTCGGGTTCTGCGGCAGCCTCGGCAGCGTCAGGAGCGGTGGCCGCAGCGGCCTCATCGGCAGCCTCGTCCTCGGCGGCCTGCACATAGTCTTGCTCAGACATGGCCTCGCCACCCTCGGCGGGCTGCCAGACCTGCTCGCCAGTCTCGGAATCGACAATCCACTCGCCCTCGGCCCAATCCTGATTGGCGTAGGCC
>Ga0164294_10000194_pt1 | contig 58694 bp, 55 predicted proteins | sample GEODES005metaG_FD_111479 | JGI IMG/M metagenome (GOLD analysis project Ga0164294, IMG submission 111479) | Oligotrophic lake water microbial communities from Sparkling Lake, Wisconsin, USA - GEODES005 metaG | ecosystem: Environmental > Aquatic > Freshwater > Lake | place: USA: Sparkling Lake... | reverse complement strand
CGTTGAACCCAGATCTTGCTCGCCTGATCGGCGATCAGGAAGGCCGTCATCACGACGCCGAAGATCACATACTTGGCGGTGCTGTGCTGGGGCACCGCGGCGCTCGACGGCTGCGGGGTGGGCGAGGTGGGCGGTGCGGTGCTCACGCGGGCTCCAAGGGCCTGGGGTCAACCCAGGTAGCAGCGGGCAGGGATGGGGGCAAATGAGGCCCCTGGCGACACGCCGAAGCGTGTTAGCCTTCCGCCCCTACGGAGATGGCCATGCTGGGCGAAACCGAATCCCCCCTGTGTAACGAAGCCGAGAACGAGGCTGACGAGATCGCGCGCGAGTCCATGCCGGTGGACGCGCTCTTCGTCGGGGGTGGGCCGGCCTGCCTGGCTGGCGCCATCCACCTGATGAACCTCATCGCAAAGCACAACGAGACCGCCGGTGAGGGCGAGCAGCTCGCCGATCTCACCATCGCGCTGATGGAGAAGGGCTCCGAGATCGGCTCCCACGCCATCTCGGGCGCCGTCATGGACCCGAAGGCCCTGGACGAGCTGATCCCCGACTGGCGCACCCGCGGCGACTTCCCGGTGGAGCGCTGGGTCGAGCACGAAGAGATGGTCTTCTTCACGCCCACCCAGGCGCTCAAGGGCCCGATGATGCCCCCCGGCCTCGCCGATCACGGCCTGCCGATCATCTCGATCGCCCGGCTGCAGAAGTGGCTGGCCGGCATCGCCGAAGAGAAGGGCGTCATGCTCTTCCCGGGCTTCGCGGGCGTGAAGCTCCTCAAGAACGAAGACGGCAGCGTGCGCGGCGTGCGCTGCGGCGACAAGGGGGTCGACCACCACGGGCACCCCACCGACGCCTTCGAGGCCGGCTACGACCTGGAGAGCCCGGTCACCATCCTCGGCGAGGGCCCCCGCGGCCACCTCACCCGGATGCTGATGAACGACTTTGCGCTGGCCAAGGACAGCCAGCCGATGGCCTACGAGATCGGCGTGAAGGAGGTCATCGAGCTGCCCCCCGGCACGGTCAAGCGCGGTGAGGTCATGCTCACCATGGGCTTCCCCCTCGACTTCGAGACCTTTGGCGGCGCCTTCCTCTACACGATGGACGGTGACAAGGTCTGTATCGGTCTGCTGGTGGGCCTCAACGCCAAAGACCCGGCGATGGACGCCCACTACCTGCTGCAGAAGCTGAAGAACCACCCCTACATGCGTCGCAAGCTGGCGGGGGGCAAGGTCATCAAGTACGGCGCCAAGGCCGTCACCACCGGCGGCTGGGGCAGCATCCCCAAGCTCTACGCCCCCGGCGCGATGATCGTCGGTGACTCTGCCTCCTTCCTCAATCCGATGCGCATCAAGGGCATCCACCTCTCGATGAAGAGCGGGATGCTCGCCGCCGAGGCCGCCTTCGAGGCCATCAAGCGCAAGAGCGCCACCGAAGAGGTGCTGCGCATCTACAAGGAGCGCCTTGACGCCTCCTGGGTGCGCGAGGAGATGGAGCCGGCCAAGAACTTCCACTCCGCCTTTGAGAGCGGGCTCTTCAGCGGTCTGTTCAAGGCCGGTCTGCAGATGGTCTTCGGTCCGGGCAAAGAGGTCAACGCCTTTAAGCCCGACTACAAGTACATGCAGCGCAGCAGCGTCGTCCACGGCAGCCACGGCTACCCCAAGCGCGATGATCTGGTGTACGACAACACCTACATCCTCGACAAGTTGACGGATGTGTACCTGTCGGGCACCAAGCACGACGAGCACCAGCCCTGTCACTTGAAGGTGGCCGACACCGAGATCTGCGCCACCCGCTGCGCCGAGGAGTATGGCAACCCCTGCGAGCGCTTCTGTCCGGCCCAGGTCTACAACATGATCTGGAACGAAGAGACCAAGCGCAAAGAGCTGCGGGTGGACTTCTCCAACTGCGTGCACTGCAAGACCTGCGACATCCGCGATCCCTACCAGATCATCACCTGGGTGCCCCCCTACGGCGGCGACGGCCCCGAGTACGGCATCCTCTGAGGGTTGGGGTAGGGCATCGCCCGCGAGGTCCCATGCCCCCCAGCCCCACCCACCGCTCCGACCCCCGCTACAGCCGCCTGCCCGACGCCCTCTACGACGTTGTGGCACCTGCGCGCTTTCCGCGGGGGTCTCTGCGTTTTCGCAACCAGCGGGCCGCCGCCCGTGTCGGCCTCGACACCCTCGATGAGGCCGAGTGGCAGCGCCACTTCTGGGCCTTTGAGCCCCTGCCCGGCAACCTGCCCACCCCCCTGGCCCTGCGCTACCACGGCCACCAGTTCCAGCACTACAACCCCCGCCTGGGCGACGGCCGCGGCTTCCTCTTCGCCCAGCTCCGCGATGATCAAGGCCGGCTGCTGGATCTCGGCACCAAGGGCAGCGGGGCCACCCCCTGGTCGCGCGGCGGCGACGGGCGGCTCACGCTCAAGGGCGGCGTGCGCGAGGTGCTGGCCACCGAGCTGCTGGAGGCCTTGGGGGTCAACACGTCGAAGAGCTTCAGCCTCTTTGAGACCGGCGAGCCGCTCTACCGCAACGACGAGCCCAGCCCGACCCGCAGCAGCGTGCTGGTGCGCCTCTCGCACAGCCATGTGCGCATCGGCACCTTTCAGCGCCTCGCCTGGCAGCAGGACCGCGCCACGATGAGCGCCCTGCTCGATCACGCCGCCACCCAGCTCATCCCCGAGGTGGAGGCCGCTCCAGACCGCCGCGAGGCCTTCTTTCGCGCCGTGGTGCGCCGGGTGGCCGACACCACCGCCGCCTGGATGGTGGCTGGCTTTGTGCACGGCGTGCTCAACACCGACAACATCAACATCACCGGCGAGAGCTTTGACTACGGCCCCTGGCGCTTCTTGGAGCGCTACGACCCCAGCTTCACCGCCGCCTACTTCGATGAGGGCGGGCTCTACGCCTATGGCCGACAGCCGGAGGCCGTCCTGTGGGACCTCACCGAGCTGGCCCGGGCCCTCACCCTCCTCGGCCCCGCCGAGCCCCTGCGCGAGGCCTTGGCGACCTTCGAGCCCCTCTTCGCCGAGGCCTACCGCAAGCGCTTCCTCTGGCGTCTGGGCGTGGTCGCCGATGAGGGCGTCGCCGCCGGTCTCATCGGCGAGCTGCTCACCTTCTTGGAGGCAGCCCCCCTCTCCTACGCCCAGCTCTTCTTCGACTGGCGCGGCGGCCCCCTCTCGAACGCGCGCGCCCTGCGCAGCCCCGAGGCGGCGCTCTACCGCCGCCCCGACTTTCTGCCGGCCTGGAGCCTGCTGCAGACCACCCGGCCGCTCCGCCCTCAGCTCCTCGACCACGCCCTGTGGACCGCGGCGCGCCCCCCCGACCTGCCCTGGCGGGCCGTCGAGACCCTGTGGGACCCCATCGCCGATGCCGATGACTGGCGCGCCTTCGAGGCCACCGTCGCCGACCTGCGGCGCCTGGGCGAGGCGATGGCGGCGGGGGGCCCCCCACCAACCTTGTGAAGATGCCTGCGCCCAGGTGTTGACAATGGCTGGTTTTCCTCAGTAGGGATTGCGCTGTCCCCCCGGGCGGAGCTCCCATCCGCCTGCCGCGCCCCCAAGCGCCCCTCCCCATCTCCCCCGAGCCCCGCGATGAGCCTCCTGCGCGCCCTCCGCCCGAGCCTGCTCCTCCTCCTCACCCCCTTCCTCTTCGCGGCCCACTGCAAGAAGAAGGACGAGGTAGTAGAAAACCCCAACGTCGACATCGTCGCCAACCCCGAGGTCCGCCTGCAGGTGGTCAGCGTGGAGCCCGACTCCGTCGAGCCCGACGCCGCCTTCCGCGCCATCGTCTACGGCAGCGGCTTCGCGCAGGGCGCCCGCGTCTGGTTCGGCGCCACCGAGATCGCCGCCGTCACCTTCCGCGACGAGAACACGCTGACGATGTCGGCCCCGCCCATGCCGGCCGGCATCCACGACGTGAAGGTGCAGAACCCGAACGGCGAGATCTCGATCCTGCGCGCCGGCCTGCGGGCCCGCAAGGAGCTGAGCCAGACCGATCCGGCCGCGGGCCTGAGCTGCCATGTGATCCGCATCCCCTTCGACTTCGACAAGAACTCGATCTCCGGCGAGGCCGAGCGCGAGCTGAACCGCCACCTGCCCTGCTTCACCAGCCGCACCAGCCCGGTGCGCATCGAAGGCCACTGCGACGAGCGCGGCACCACCGAGTACAACCTCGCCCTGGGCCTGCGCCGCGCCGAGTCTGTGCAGAAGTGGTTGGTCAACCACAATGTGCCGCCCAGCCGCCTGCGCACCGTCAGCTATGGCGAAGAGCGCCCCGTCGATGGCAGCCACAACGAGGCCGCCTGGGCCAAGAACCGTCGCGCCGACATCTCTGTCCAGTAGGCTCTGCCCATGAACCGCATCCTCCTCCCCGTTGTGCTGTTCGCCAGCGCCTGCGTGATGGACCGCACCGGCCAGTCCGCCACCGAGCAGTACCGCCGCGAGATGGCCCTGCACGGCCAGCGCCTCACCACCCTCGAGGGCCAGGTCGACCGCGCCGAGCAGCGCGTGGCCCAGCTCGAAGAGATCAACCGCGCCCGCGGCCAGCAGGAGCTGCAGCGCATGGAGAGCATCGACGAGGTGCGCGCGGCGGTGGGCAAGATCCAGGGCGATGTAGAGTCCTTGCGCCACGAGACCACCCTGACCAGCAAAGACACCGTCAGCCGCACCGAGGACGCCACCTTCCGCCTCACCTGGTTGGAGCTGCGGGCCGAGGCCTTGGAGAAGAACCTGGGCATCAAGCCGCCGCCGGCCCCCACCAAAGAGGGCGTCACCAGCGGCCCGCCGGCCGGCGGAGGCACCGCGGTGGCCACCACCAACGGGGGCACCCCGGCCCCCGAAGAGACCCAAGTGGCCGTGAAGGAGACCAACCCCGACGACATGATGGCCCTCATCGAGAAGCACCTCGCCGACGGCAAAGACAAGGCCGCCATCGCCGTCGCCGAGCGCTTCATCACCCTGCACCCCGACCACAAGCGGGTGCCCGAGGCGATGTACCGCCGGGCCGAGGGCGAGCTCAACGCCAAGAACTACTCCCAGGCCGTGCTGCGTTTCCAGGAGGTCATCGACAAGCACAAGTCGAGCCCCTGGGCCGCCTACGCCATGCTGCGCCAGGGCGAGTGCTTTGAGGCCCAGGGCCAGAAAGACAACGCCCGGCTCTTCTACGAAGACGTGGTGCGGCTCTACCCCAAGAGCAAGGCCGCCAAAGAAGCCAAAGCCAAGCTCGGAAAGTAGCCATGGCCTCTCTGTACTTCCGCCAGCTCCTGGCCGGCCGCGACTTCGGCCGCCGAAACCCCGCCGCCGCCCAGATGATGAATTTCGTCTACCTGATCGGTGACGCCGACAGCCGCGAGTGCGTGATCGTCGATCCCGCATGGGCCGTCGACGAGCTGGTTGACACGGTGGAGGCCGCGGGCATGAAGCTGGTGGGCGCGCTCGGCACCCACTACCACCCCGACCACATCGGCGGCACGATGTTCGGCTTCACGGTGGAAGGCCTGCCCCGCCTGCTGGCCCGCTGCCCGGTGCCGGTCCACATCCACAAGCTGGAGGCCGAAGGGGTGCGCAAGGTCACTGGCCTGTCGGAGTCCGATCTGGTCAAGCACGACTCGGGCGACAAGGTCAACGTGGGCGGCATCGAGATCGAGCTGCTGCACACGCCCGGTCACACGCCGGGTTCCCTCTGTTTTCGCCTGAAGTCCGCCCTGGTGGCCGGCGACACCCTGTTTTTGCAGGGCTGCGGCCGGGTCGACCTGCCGGGCGGCGATCCAGCGCAGATGTACGAGACCCTCACCCGCCGACTGGCCAGCCTGCCGGCCGACACCGTTTTGTACCCGGGCCACGCCTACGGCGGCGAGAAGGCGGCGATGGGCGAGGTGCGGCGGACCAATCCGTACATGCGGGTTCCGAACCTGGAGACCTGGATGCGGATGATGGGCTGAGGGCCGCGCGGGCCGGCGGGCATGGGGAGCGAAGAGGATCATCGAGCGACTTGGACGCCAAGACTCCCGCGGCGAGCACCACATCCACCTGCATCCACAAGAACCCTGAGCCCGCCGGCAGTCGCCAGGTCGACTTCTCCATCGAGCACTGGAGCGCCCAGTCCACTGCGAGAGAGCGAAGCCTGCACTGGCCCGACCTCCTCGCGGTCTGTGACGGCACCCTCGATCAGTCCCCGATCTGCGACAAAGCCCGTGGCAATCGTCCGCTCACCGTCCACCCCGCGCGCGAGGCCGACACGCTGGAAGGCCGCTGCCGCTATCTGACGGACGGGACCTTGATCCTCGAGGGCGCCGCCGCCGACGTCACCGCCCTCTCCCTCAACCACCCCCGGCTCCTCCAGAACCGCGCGGCCGTGCTCTCCGCCCTCCTCCAGCAGGCCCAGCAGGCCGACCTTACCCGCCTCCGGGAGCACCTCTCCGCGTGGGAGCGCCACACCCCCGACGGCCTGCGTCGGGAATACGCGGGCGTCGCCCTCTACATCCTGCGCCGGGCCATCCAGCAGCGCGAAGGCCGCTCCCAGCGCATTCGTGGCGGACGAACCAAGCCCGTTTAGGACCCCTCCCCTTCGAGGAAGCCCAGGGCCACGAGGCGCTCGCGCACCGTCTCCAGATCCCGCGCCGCCACGATGTGCTGGCCCGGCGCCACGCTGCGGCCCAGCAGGGGAGCCACCACCCGGTCGCGCACCAGCGACTCGGCGGCCTGGGTGGGCAGGTGCAGCACCACGCAGGGCTCAAAGGCGAAGCCCCGCCGCCCCGAGGCCGCGTGCACCGCCGCTTCCAGCTCGCCCGGGAGCTCGCCGCTGTGGTAGCGCCGGAGCTGATCGAGCAGGTTCTCCGGATCCCGCGCCGGCCGCGGGGCGATGCGCCAGCGCCACACCCGGCCCTCTCGCGGCAAGGGCTCGCCCACCTGGGCCAGCAGGGCCCGCACGGTGAGCGCGTCGGCGCCCACCTCCACGCGGATCACCCCCTCCTCCACCGAGAAGGAGGCCGGCGGCGGGCTGTCGTAGGCGATCACCCGCGCGCCAGGCAGGGTCGGCCCCTTCGCCAGCGAAAAGGCGCCCCCCTGCTCGATCACCGTCACCCCCGAGAGCAGGGTCACCCGCGCCGCGGCGAGGCCCCACTCCTCCAGGCTGGCCCGCACATTGCTGGGAAGGCCGGTGCGCGACCGCGCCAGCAGCCAGGCCGCCGCGTCGTCATGGCCGGCGGCGAGATCGGCCGCCAGCCCTTCGCGGGTGAGGCGGTGCCGGTGGAGCACGTCGCCATCGACATAGGGCGCCAGCCGGCAGAGCCGGCCATAGTCGGCGCTGTGCAGTTCGCCCGGCGCCACCAGGATCTCCCGATCGGGCGTGAGCAGGAAGCCCGGGCTGCGCGCCGAGCCCGGCCCGGCCCGCCGCACCGCGAGGAGCCCCTCGGGCCCACGTTCCCCCTCCAAAACGCCCACCCGGTGCAGCACATCGGCGGCCCGGCGCAGCCAGACCAGCTCCCGATCGGCCCAGGTGAGCCCCTGATCGGCGGCGAAGACCACCGGGCAGCGCTGGCGCAGGGCCTCGCTCAGGCGCGGCAGCGAGACCCAGTCCCGCCGAACGATGCGCAGCAGGGCGCCGGCGGCGGCGCGGGGGCCTTCATCGTCGACCAGGGCGGCCGGATCGGTCACCGGGCGGGGCCGGCTCTCAGGAAAGCCATGCAGCGCCCCTGCCGCCGGCCGGGCCAGCCCCGAGGCCATCGCCAGGGCCATCGCGAGCTGCCAGCGCGCCCCATCGCCGCCCAGGCGGTCGAAGATGCGCCGCTCATCGTCTTTGCGGATGACCCCCTGGCGCGTCACCCGCGGCGGCTCGGCCTCGAGGGCTGCCGCCACCACGATGGCGTCCCAGCGCGTGTCGGTCGGGGGCGAGGAGGGGCTGTGGGCCTCGGGCTCTTCGAGCTCGGGCAGGGGCTGGTGGCCGGCCAGCACCGGGTTCACCCGGCAGAAGCCGGCGTAGAAGCGCGGATCGATGGTCGAGCCTGGGCTCGCCGCCGCCCGTGGCAGCAGCACCGCCGCCTGCCACAAGCCCGGCCCCGCGGCGTCGATCCGGCCGCGAAAGCGCTCGGGCACGGCCTCTCCGGGCCCGGCACCAACGAGGAGGCCCATGGCGAGGTCCTGATCGGCGGGGTCAAGCGTGGCCAGCGCCGCCTCAACCGCCGCGCGATCTTCGGCCCCGGCGGGCTCGACCCGCATGGTGCGCCGAAAGGCCGGGTCGTAGCCGGCGACCAGGGCCCGGATGGCGCCGCCTTCGACCGCGGAGGGAGGCTGCCCGCGCAGGTGCTCGCTCATGCTCTAAAGCCCTCCGCGGGGCCGGTGAAGGCGCCGATCAATTGCCGCTCTTGGTGGCCTTGAAGTCGCCCTGGATCCAGCAGTCGATGGCGGTGTCGGCGCTGTCTTCATCCACGCCAAAATAGCCAAAGCCCCGCAGCTCGTCACGGTCGACCTGGGGCTGACGGTAAAGAAGCCCCCCCACGCTGATGTAGAGCGTGTGGCCGCCCACCACCTTGGTGCCCGAGAAGACCACGCCGCCGTTGGCGTTCTCCAGGCCGAAGAAGCGCTCGTCCTCGTTGCCATCGAAGGTGGCGTAGAGCTTGTCGGGGATGCGGCCGTCGATGTCCATGCTGCCGTTGATCCAGCCCATGTCTGCGGACTGCAGCCCGGGGATCGTGCAGCCGGCGTCTTCGTAGACGCTCTGGCCAAAGGTGACCGTCCACTTGCCCAGGATGTTGGGCACATCGCCGGTGTCGCCGCCGGCGCCATCGGGGTCGCCGCAGACCGAGGCGTCGACGGGCGCGGTGGTGTCGTTGGACTCGTCGCTCTTGCAAGCGAAGAGGGCGGTGGCGAGCGGCAGGACGAGGCGAAGAGACATGGGGAGCTCCAGCGCGAACCGGGTTCGTCGCTACCGATTTTGAGCCTTGCGCAGGCGGAGTTCAACCCTGCGGTTGCGCATCCGCCCCTCCGAGGTGTCGGTGGTGTCGATGGGCTGCGCAGCGCCGCGGCTGACGACGAAGAAGCGCTGGGACTCTACGCCATGGGTGTCGATGAGGGCCCGGGTGACCGCCGCGGCGCGGATGGCCCCCAACTCCCAGATGGTGCCCACCTGCTTGCGCACCTGTGAAGGCAGCAGCGTGTCGTCCATGTGGCCCACCACCTCGATCTCGAGCTCGGGGTGCAGCTTCAAGGCCGTGCCGAGCAGGTCAAGCGTCATCGCCGACTCGGCCCGCAGCGTCAGGCCCCAGCCGCTGAAGAGCAGCGCCGCCGGGATCACGACCACGACGTCGCCGCCCTCGCGGGCCACCGTGACTTCGGAGCCCGCGAAGACCTGCACCAGCTCGGTGTAGATCGGGCTTGGCGCCCCGCCTCTCGCCGCCCCGCCTTCGGCCTGCAAGGCCTCGTTCTGCAAGCGCAGGGCCCGCACCTCGCGGTCGAGCTGGCCAATGAGTTGGGCCTGCTGCCGGCTCGGCATCAGGCTGGCGCAGCCCGACGCGAGCAGCAGCAGCAGGAGCGCGGCGGCCCTCATTGCAGCAGCCAGATGGCCGGCTCGATCGACCAGTCCGCCGGCCCCGGGCTCTTGCTGCCCGGCGGCATCCAGCCCGTGGCCTTGGCGCGCAGCCAGCGCCGCGCCCAGGTGATCACCGAGTCGGGGAATCGCGGCATCCAGCGGCCCTCCCGGCGCTCCAGCGCCATGGTCATCCACTGCAGGTGGTCGGGGTGCTCCTCCACCGTCTTTCCCTTGTGGGGCCCGCTGGCGAACTCGGCCACGCCGCGATCCCCGAGGATGAGGTGCCCCGTGTCGGGCGGCACCCCCACGGCCTCGGCCCAGTCGACGAAGCCCACGAGGTCCGACGGCGCCTCTTTGCGGCGGGCCAGCTCGATCAGCGCCCGCCCGCAGGCCTCGGCGTCGTGCGAGGCGCGGTGGGCGTTGTCGAGGGGGACCTGCAGGTGGGCGCAGATCATCTCGAGCTTGTGGCCCTTCAGCTCGGGCAGCAAGCGCTGGGAGAGGGGCAGCGTGTCGATCTCGGCCCGGGTGCGCGGCCAGTGCTGGCCCAGGCGCCGCAGCTCCGATCGGATGAAGTTCTGGTCGAAGTTGAGGTTGTGCGCCACCAGCACCGCGTCGCTCAGGAAGGCCCGCAATTCGGCGGCGACCTCTGCGAAGACCGGCGCGTCGGCCACATCGTCATCGGTGATGCCGCTCACCTTGGTGGCCACGCGCGGGATCGGCATCTCGGGGTTCACGAACTTCTGGAAGGTGCGTGTGCCCACCACCTGCCCCGCCGGCCCCAGGCGCAGCTCGACGGCGCCCAGCTCGATGATGCGGTCGCCATCGAAGGGGTTGAGCCCGGTGGTCTCGGTGTCGAAGGCGACGACGCGGCAGTCTGTCCAGCGCATCGCCACCCGCTAACCTGTCAGACCGCCGACGGCGTCGACCGGCGGCGACGGCGCAGGGCCGCGATCATCGCGAAGACGAGGCCGCCCGCCGCGCTCCCCGTGCCGTTGCAGGAGCAGGCCGACAGCTCACCGCCCTTCTGGCCGGTTCCGTCGAGGGGGTCCGAGCCCACGTCGCCGGTGCTGTCGTCGCCGCCGCCGCCCACATCGCCCGCGCCATCGGTAGCGCCGGTGTCATCACCCGTGCCCGCGTCGGCGCCCGCGTCGGCCCCCGCGTCGGTGCCTGCATCTCCCCCGGCATCGGCGCCGGCGTCCGTGCCCGCGTCGGCCCCCGCGTCGGTGCCTGCGTCTCCCCCGGCGTCGGCGCCGGCCTCATCGGGATCACAGGCGGTGCCCACGCCATTGCCGTCGGCGTCTTCCTGGTCGGGGTTGGCCACGTCTTCGCAGTTGTCCTCATCGTCGATCACGTCGTCGTCGTCATCGTCGTAGGCGTAGTGGAAGATGGGGCCAAAGCCCGCGTAGGAGTCGTCGCGGTTGAGCCCGCCCATGTCGTAGGCGTAGAAGCCCGCCGAGCCGCTGAAGCCCGCGCGATCCGAGGCGCTCAGATCGACATCGGTGTCGGCCCAGTCGGCGTCGGGGTCGAACCAGACCTTGCCCCAGACCGTGCCGTCGTTGCTGCCGGCCGCGAGCTTGAAGATGCTGTTGTAGGGGTAGTAGGTGCCCGTACTGTCGAGGACCGTGACCGAGCCCCCCTCGATGCGCAGCAGGAACATGCCCAATTCGGTGAAGCCGAAGGGGTTGCTGGCCGAGCCCGCGCCGTCGCCGACGTACTCGCCGCCCACCAGGGCGAGCATGTTGTAGTTCTGGTCGTCTTCGAAGTTGAAGACCAGACCCCAGGTGTCATCGTCGAGGGTCCAGGCGGTGGTGACGATGAATCCATCGGTGCTGTCGATGTTCGAGTTCACCACCCAGTTGTCGGCGGCGTCGCCGCTGCCAAAGCTGCCGCCGTTCTCATCGGTGGCCGAAAAGACGTAGCTCTCGGTGCCCGCGCCGAAGTCCACATAGTAGCCGTACCAGTCGTCTTCGTTGTAGCCGCAGTCCCAGCCGCCCGAGCCGACGATGGCGTCTTCGTTGCCATAGTCCTCGTCCGACCAGGTCTCGACCGTTCCAGCGGTGGCGAGGCTGGACACCAGCAGAAGAAGAGCGCTCATCAGGACCTCGTTGGGCGCGCAGCCGCGCGAAAGGGAGAGTTGGGGGGTCGGATACACCGCGACCTGCTCGATTCACCGCACTATGCCCGCATCTTGGGGCCCGTCGCGTAAGGCGAATGTGAAACAGCCGTGGCCTCTGCGAGTACGCCCACCGCGCGCCGCGCCGCCGCCTCGGCCTCGGCGCGGTGAGCCCGCCATTGGGCGTGCGCCTGGGGCCCTACCTCATTGGCGATGCCCAGCACGGCGAGAAAGGGCACGCCCGCCTCCTGACAGGCCAGGGCCGCGCCATAGGCCTCCAGGTGCTCCACCGCGCCCCGCGCCCCCAGCGCCGCCGCCATCGCCCGATCCACCGTGATCGCCCCGACCGTCACGACCACCGCGGCGAGCGCCTCGACCCGCGCCAGCAGCGCTGGATCGCCGGCGATCGGCCCCGGCGCCAGGGGCGCGTAGGAGAGGCCCAGCGCCTCACCCCCATCAGCGAGGCAGACCGCCGTGGCCTTGATCGCAGCGCCGATCGGCGGCCCGCCCGCGTAGGCCCCGGCGCTGCCCACCAGCACCACCGCCGCCGGCCGCTGGGTCGCCAGCAGGCGGGCCATCGCAGCCGCCGCCCGCACCACACCCACGCCCAGGGCCTCGCCCGGCAGGGCGCCCAGCTCTTCTCTCACCGCGGCGACGAAGAGCATCAGCCCTCTTTGCGCGCCACATCGCGGCGGCGGCGGGTCTGGGAGCCCTCGGGCGGGGCCACCGGCACCACCGGCGCGTCGAGGTCGGCGATCCGGGGGGCGGCCGGATCGGCAGCGCCCCCGGAGTTTGGCGCCGTGCGGGTGCCCGGCTCGACGCCGATGCCGTAGCGCTGGGCCAGGTAGGAGATGCCCCCCACCGCGCCCCAGCCCAAGAGCGCCGCCGGGATGGCCGCCCGGGCGACCTGATCGAAGTCATCAAAGGGCGTGCAGCCATCCCGCAAGAAGACCGCCCACAGGGCCAGGAAGGCCACGTCTCCGGCGAGGCGATCGGTGCCCAGGCGCAGCTCGGCGGCGAGGCCGACGAGCGCCACGACGATGGCGCCGATCCACAGCACCATCCGGGGCGGCGGCGCGCTCACCGCCTCCAGCAGCAGGTGCTCGGCGGCCTTGCCCTGCCAGTTGGTGACCGTGATCTCCAAGGTGCCGGCGCCATCGAGATCGTGGCGGTCCTGCACATCCTCACCCCAGCGCCCCATCCGCGGCCGCTTGCCGGCCTCCGACACGCTCTCCCCCGAGCTGAGATCGGGCCCCGCGTCCTTGTCCGACGCCCGGTGGATGGTGCCCGAGGCCGCCGAGGTCCAGCCCTCGCGGCGCAGGGCAAGACTGTAGGCGGTGCGGCCCTCCTCGCCCTCGGCCATCTCCTCGGTGAGCTGAGCGGTCACCATCAAGGCGTATCCCTCGGGGACCTCCATGCGGACGACATCCTTGGCCGCCTTCACCTGGGCCGTGGCCACCGGCTCGCCGGGGTTGAGGACCAGCCAGGCCGTGGCGATCGGCAGGGCCGCCGCCACCAGGAAGAGCGGCCAGAGCCAGACCTTCAGAGCGTTCATGTCGAGGAGCCGCTTGATGAGCGTGCCCAGGGTGCCCAGGATGACACCGACGATGACCAGCGCAGTCAGCACGAGAGACCTCTGTGCGCGAGCGACCCTGCGCCCGCGTAAGGGGGCCTGTTAACCCCACCAGGCCGCACCCCGCCCGCGACACCCCCGCCCGAAGGATCCCCATGCGCCTGCAAGACAAGGTCATCCTCATCACCGGCGCCAGCCGCGGGGTTGGCGCCGCCTGCGCCCTCGCAGCCGCGCGGGAAGGCGCCCATGTCGCCCTCGCCGCGAAGACCGTCGACCAGCACCACACGCTGGCCGGCTCGCTGAACGAAACCGCCGAGGCCGTGCGGGCCCTCGGTCGGCAGGCCCTGGTCCTCCAGGTCGATGTGCGCGACGCCGAGCAGATCCGCAAGATGGTCGACGACACCGTCGCCCACTTCGGCCGCCTCGACGCCCTGGTCAACAACGCGGGCGCCATCCACTGGGCCCCGGTGGCCGACTTCCCCCCCAAGAAGGCCGACCTCGTGCTGCAGGTCAACGTGCGGGCGAGCTACCTCGCCGCCCACTACGCCATCCCCCACCTGCGCAAGAACGGCGGCCACGTGCTGATGATGAGCCCGCCGGTGGTCACCGAGGCCGTCGCCGGCAAGGCGCCCTACCTCATCAGCAAGCTCGGCATGACCCTGCTCGCCATGGCCATCGACGCCGAAGAGGAGCGGGTCGCCGCCCACGCCCTGTGGCCGGTCACCGCCATTCAGACCGCCGCCACCGAGGTCTTCGGCCTGGGCAGCCCCGAGGAGTGGCGCAGCCCCGAGATCCTGGCCGACGCCACCATCGCCCTGCTGGCCCGCGACCCGTTGACCAGCACCTTTCACGCCTGGCTCGACGAAGAGGTGCTGCGCGCCGAGGGCCAGACCGACTTCACCCGCTACCGCTGCGCGCCGGACTCAGAGCCCTCGGCCATGTCGATCCTGCTGGTGCACCCCTCGTGGACCCCTCCCTGGCTGGAGGGCTGAACCATGGCCCATACCTTCTCCACCGCCTTTGACATCGGCCGATCCTTCTCCAGCAGCATCGAGGGCCTCAAGCGCCAGCCCGTCGGCCTGATCGTCGGCGCCGCCCTGCTCACCTTCGCCGACATGTGCAGCGGCGGCGGCGGCAACGGCATGAGCGACCCCAGCGCCCTGATGGAGGGCGGCAACGGGCTCAGCCCGGAGCTCATCACCGGCTTCCTCGCCCTGATGGCCGGCGCGATGGCGCTGTCCTGCGTGGTGGGCATCGCCTTCGCCTTGATAAAGTGCTGGCTGATGCCCGGCTACATCCGCTTCCACGAAGACCTCGTGCTCGACGGCGCCGCCGAGGACAGCCGTGTGTTCTCAGGCAGCGACGTCTTCGGCCGGATGGTCCTCTACCGCCTGCTGGTGTGGATGATCACCACCGGCGTCACCTGCATCGCGCTGCTGCCCGGCGCCGCCGTGCTCTTTGTCGGCATCGCCCAGCAGCAACAGATGATCATGATCGCCGGCGGCGTCGTGATGGTCATGCTGGTCATCCCCGCTGCGCTCTATGTTCACCTCGGCCTGATGTTGGGCGATCGGGCGCTCACGCTGGAGAACCTCGACCCCACCGCCGCCCTCGGCCGCGCCTGGTCTCTCGCCGATGGCAACCGAATCACGCTCTTTCTGTTCACCCTGGTGTGGGGCATCGCCATGCTCCTCAGCGTGTTCGCCTTCTGCGTCGGCGTCGTCCCGGCCCGCGCCGCCTACGAGCTGGCGTTGACCGAGGCTTTCCTGCTGGCCACCCACGACGATCTCGCCGAGTCTGCGCTCCGTCAGCCCCGGTGATCGCCCCGCTGCTGCTTTGGGCCTGCGCGGCGCCCCCGCCGCCGGCCGACGCACTGGGCTGGCGGGCTTCGGGCGTGGAGATCACCCTCCCCGCGCCCGAGGCCCTGGCCGCCGGCCCCCTGCCGATCGGCCCCTGCACCGAGGCCAGCACGGCCGCCGAGACCACCACCTGGCGCTGCGATCCGCCCCACCGCGGCCTCCGCTGGGGGCCCAGCCGCCGGGAGCCGCCGCCCGGCCTTCGCCTGCTCCGCGCCGGCGCCGCCCTGCGCTTTCTGCCGCCCCGCACCGAGCGCCCCGCCGCCCCCTCCTGGACCCTGCGCGAGGGCGCCTTTGAGCTGGTGCTCCCCCGCGGAGAGCCTGCCCCCACCGATGTCCTCGTCGACTACCCCCCAGCCTTCGCCGCCGAGGCCCGCCTGCGGCCCGCCCGCGCCGAAGACGCCCTGGGCCCGATCCTGCTTGGCGACGAGGCCGCCCAGGCGCTGATCCTGCCCGCCGGCGGCGCCGCCACCTTCGCGATTACGCCCACCGCCGGCGCCCGCTTCCGCGCCACCGTCCACCTGCCACCCGGCCCCCTCGCCGCCGCCGCACCCTCCGATGGCGCCGCGCTGCACCTCTCCACCGAGCAGGGCCCCTTCGCCACCCTCCCCCTCACCGAGGCCCCGCAGGCCCTCGACCTGCCCCTGCCCGCCGGCGCCGCGACGCTGTCGATCACCGTCGCGTCCACCGGCTCCCCCCACCTCGACCGCGCCCTGCTGCGCGCCCCCCGCGTGCTGGTGCCCCGGGAGCACCCCCGCCGCCTGCTCTTCGTCTTCATCGACACCCTGCGGGCCGACCGCCTCTCCTGCTACGGCCACAGCCGGCCCACCCCCAACATCGACGCCCTCGCCGCCAGCGGCCTGCGCTTCGCCCAGGCCCGCGCCGTGGCCCCCTGGACCTTGCCGAGCACCCGGGCCCTGCTCACCGGCCGCCTGCCCGACCGCTTCGAGTCCGACCGCAGCCTCATCGTCGACCTCGCCCGCGCCGGCTTCACCACCGTGGGCCACGTCGCCAACGCCTGGCTCACCACCCCCCTCGGCCTCACCGCAGGCTTCGCCGCCCACCGCCACCGCGGCGACGCCACTGCCACCGAGCAGGTCGCCGCCGCGACCTTGAGCCTGCAGACCCACGCCGACGAAGACCTCGCCCTCTTCGTACACCTGATGGACGTACACCTCCCGCACCGCGAGCCCGAGCCCTTCGCCAGCCGCTACGTGGGCGACGTCCCCGCCGAGCTGCGCCGGCCCTACAACGGCGCCACCCTCCGCGCCCTGCCGATCGATCCACGGCGCAAGAGCGTCGTGCGCCAGCACCTGCTCGATCGCTACGACCAAAGCCTCGCCTATGTCGACGACGCGCTGGGCCCGCTGCTCCAGGCCGTCGGAGACGACGCCACCATCGTGCTCTTCGGCGATCACGGCGAAGAGCTGTGGGAGCATGGCGGCGTGGAGCACGGCCACAGCCTCTACGACGAGCTGCTGCATGTGCCGCTGATCCTGCGCAGCCCCGGCCTGCCCGCCCAGGTGCGCGACGAGCCGGTGAGCCTGCTCGATCTGGCCCCCACCCTGCGCGCCCTGCTCGATTTGCCCGCCGACCCCGAGAGCGACGGCCGCAGCCTCCTCCCCCTCCTCGACGGCGCCACCCTGCCCCCTCGCGACCTCGCGCTCGGCTGGACGCTCTACGGCCAGAGCGCCTGGGGCCTGCTCTCCGGCACGGAGAAGTGGATGACCCAGGGCCGCCACCACGCCCGCTACGATCTCAGCAGCGACCCCGCCGAGAAGCTCAACCTCGGCGTTGACCCCGCCGATCCGGCCTGGCCCACGCGCCTCGCCGCCGCCCTCGGCCGGCCGGTGGATCGCGTCCTGCGCCTCACCCCGCCCGGCGTGATCGACGGCAGCTCGCTGCCCGAGGCCACCCTGCGCCTGCGCCACCCGGCCGGCCTGGGCGCCTTCTGGCCCCGCACCGACTGGATCGGCCGCGCCACGCCCCCGGTCGTGGAGCCCGACGGCGCCCTGCGGGTGCGCCGCGACCTCGGCGGGCGCTTGCCGAGCGAGGTCTTCGTCGAGGCCCCTCAGGGCCCCGGCCTGCGCCTCTCCATCGAGGTGGGCGGTCAGACCTGGCAGACCGAGGTGGGCGCCCTGCCCGCCACCGCCGGCCCCCGCGGCAAGGCCGTGGCCCTCGACCAGGTCTGGGCGCCGCGCCCCGCCCCCGACACATCGGCCGCCGCCCTCGATCCGCTCATCCAGGCTCAGCTCACGGCGCTCGGCTACGCCGAACCTTGAACCGTTCACACCTGCGAAGCGCCAGTCCCATTGGCTGTACGGGCCTCGCGCCGCGGATCGGTTGACCCGATCGGTTCCAGGCCCGGCGAAAAGGCCCGCCGCCGGGTCGTCCCTTCGCAAGGGCAACATCCGCCAGGCACGCCGACCTGTCTCGCCCGGGTTTGTTTACGCATAAAAATCAGAGGAAGGCGGATGGTCCGCCTGATCCCAGGCGTCGAGGTCAGGGCGAAGAAGGCCGTCGGAGCACCAGACCCGCGTTGACATCGCCGCCGTCGACACCATCGCGCAGGCAGCCTCCGGCGGATGGGCTCCCTCACCCCGGGCTCCCGCACCTCCCGCCTCCACCGGCGAGGCGCCCAGTCGACGACAGCAGCCTGGGTGAGCCCCGATACAGACAGTCGGCCCTCCCGGGTGACGGAGCTGTGCGTCGCCGTCTGTCCATCGAGTCCCGCCTCGCCACCGCCACCAGAGCGCCCCCTTCGGTCTGGGCAACCAGGGCAAGCCCCGCCTGCCCAGGGCCGCCCCGACCCCGGGCCTCTCACTCCGAACGATAAATCCGCGGCCCGGGGCTCACCCGCAGCGCCTCTGTCTCTGCGAACCCGAGCCGGAGGCCGCCTCAAGGCGACCGTCGCCGCCGATCAGGGCAGGACCTTCACCTTCACCGTCGCCGAGGTGGTGGGCCCGTAGCTGCGGTGCAGGCCGTCGGCGAACTGCAGGGTCAGGGTGTGCTCGCCCGGGCCCAGGTTCAGCTCGGCCTCGGTCTGGCCAGCGCCGAAGTGCATATGCTGATCGTCCTTCGGCACCGTCTCGCCCACGGGCGTGGCCGGCACGTCGATGAGCAGGTGGTGGTGCCCCGTCCCGGCGGCCAGCTCGCCCGCCGGCTTCACGGTCAGGCCCTCCACCGCGAAGGTGAGCTTGATCGGGTTCTTCAGCTCGGCCCCATCCGTGAGCCCCACAAAGGAGACCTTGGCGTTGGCCGGCGGGGCCTCAAAGGCGGCCCCAGCGGGGGGCGCATCGGCCGGCGGATGGCCCATCTTCGAGTGGTCCATCTTGGAGTGGTCGACCGCGGCGGGCTCCCCGGCCCCGGCGGGCTCGGTCTTTGGCGGTTCGCCGCCTCCACAGGCGACGAGGAGGCCGATGAGGGCGAGCGAAGAGGCGAGACGGGTCATGAGGAAGCTCCCAGGAGGTGCCCCCGCCTAATGCGCGCCACCCCCTCCCGCACCGGGGAGCCCGCGGTAGACTCCCCCACCGCCGACCCTTTGGAGCGCCGTGCCCGCTCGCCTCGTCACCGCCCTGCGCCGCCGCCAGCCCGGTCGCCTGGACTGGCCCCTCCTCCCGGGCGACGACCCTGGCGTGGAGGCCCTCGTCGACGCCTCTGCGCGCTACGCCCACCCCTGGCTCGGCGGCGGCGAGCCCACCACCCGGGCCGACCTGCCGCACCTGTTGCGCGCCCTGCGGGCCGCCGGCCACCGCCCCGGCCTCGACACCGACGGCCTCGCCCTGCAAAGCCCCGCCGTGGTCGCCGTCCTCGTCGCCGCCGGCCTCGATCGCCTGCGGGTGCGCCTGCACAGCGCCCGCACCGACGCCCACGACTGGCTCGAAGACAAGCCGGGCGCCGCCCGCGCCGCGATGCGGGCGATCTCCACCGCCGCCGCCGCCGGCCTGCCCGTCGAGGTCGAGGCCACCTTGACCCGCCCCACCGCCGACGGCCTCGCGGAGCTGGCCCTGCTCGTCGGCCGCCTCGGCGCTCGCTCCCTGCTGGTGCGCGGCCTGGAGCCCCAGGGCCCTGCCCTCGTCGATCCCGTCGCCCTCTTCCCCCGCCACAGCCTGCTCGGCGACCCCCTGCGCCGCACCGACGACGCCGCCCGCTCGATCGGCCTGCGCCTCCGTGTGGAGGGCCTGCTGGCCTGCGTCGGCGTCGAGGTCTCCCCCATCGAGCCCTGGGCCTGGGCGGGCAGCCCTGCCTTCGCGCCGGCCCCGCGCCTGTCCGGCTGCGCCCGCTGCCCGGGCCCAACCCACTGCCCCGGCCCCCTGCGCGCCTACGTCGATCTCTTTGGCATGGACGAGCACCCCGCCGCGCAGGCCCGCCCCCGCGAGGGGCGCCTGCGGGTGGCCTTCTCGGGCCACACCCGGGCCGACCGCCAGCTCGCCGTGCGCGCAGGCCAGCGCGGCGCCACCACCCTCGCCGTCGCCGACCCCGCCTCGCTGGCGCTGCCGGACCTGGGCCCCCTCCTCCGCGAGCTGGGTCGGATGGGGCAGCCCACCGTGGAGCTCGGCGGCCCCCTCGACCGCGTCCACATCGACGAGCGCTCGCTCCTCGCCCTGCGCGGCCAGCTCCGCCTGCTCCCTCTCTACGCCGAGCCCCCCGGCGAGGCCGATCCCGCCGCTCCCCTCCTCGATCAGGCCCGCAGCCTCGCCGGCGCCGCCATCGAGCCCGTGGCCCTGCTGCGCCCCGGCACTCTGTCCACCTGGAGCCCCTGGCCCTTCGCCCCAAGCCCGCCGCGCCTTCGACTGTCTACCGAAGGCGGCGATCTGGCCATACTGGCCGCCGAGGCCCGGGCCCTGGCCGATGAGCCCCTCGCCGCCGCCGTCCTCGCCCTGCTGCCCTGCGCCCTGCGCGCCGGCCCCTTGCCCCCCGCCGAGGCCCCCTCCTTCGCCCTGCGCCCCGACGCCGTCTCTCTGCCCCCCGCCGAGAGCCCGCTTGGCGCCTACCTCCCCTGCCCCAACCCGCGCTGCGCGGGCCCCTGTCCTGGCCTCCCGGTCGGCTGGACCTGGCGCCCCGAGGAGAGCCCATGAACGGACCCAGCCCCGAGGACATGCTCGAGCGCGAGCGAATCGCCAACCGCAAGAAGCACTGGGTGCGCCTCGTCACCGCCTGCAACAGCCGCTGCCTGTTCTGCCTGGACGCCGACACCCCCCGCAATGTCTTTTTGCCCGAAGAGGAGATCAAGGCCGAGCTGCGCCGCGGCCGTGAGGCCCTCGACGCCGACAAGGTCATCCTCTCCGGCGGCGAAGCCAGCCTGCACCCCGCCTACCCGGCCCTCATTCGCTACGCCCGCTCCATCGGCTATGAGCGTGTACAGACCGTCACCAACGGCTGGCGCTACGCCGAGCGAGAGTTCTACGACGAGGTGATGGCCGCCGGTCTCGGCGAGATCACCTTCAGCCTGCACGGCCACACCGCCGCCCTGCACGATCACCTCACCCAGCACCCCGGCTCCTTCGCCCGCCTGATCAAAGGCCTCGTGCGCGCCCTGCGCGATCCCAAGGGCCCCATCGTCAACGTCGACGTGGTGATCAACAAGCAGAACGTGGGCGTGCTCGACCAGATCGTCCAGCTCGCCATCAGCCTGGGGGTGACCGAGTTCGATCTGCTGCATGTCATCCCCCAGTCCAACGCCTTCGAAAACCGCGACAGCCTCTTCTACGACGCCGCCGAGCACCTGCCGATGCTGCACAAGGTCTTTCGGCTCAACCGCCACCCCCGTTTTGTCATCTGGACCAACCGTTTTCCGGTCGAGTTTCTGGAGGGCATGGAGGATCTCATCCAGGACCCTCACAAGATGCTCGACGAGGTGAACGGTCGCCGCTTCATGGTGCGCAACTACCTCGACACCGGCAAGAAGCTCGACTGCCGCGACCCCGAGCGCTGCAAGCACTGTTTCATCGAGCCCTTCTGCGAGACGATGGACCGCACCCTCGCCGCCCAGCGCACCGCCCAGGTCGACCGCTGGGTGGGCCCCCCCGTCGCCGGCCAGCTCCCCTTCGGCGCCACCGAGCAGGAGCTCTCCTTTCCCGACGCGGCCGCCCTCGCCGCCTTTGTCCCCGCTGGAGACTGGGGCCTGCTGGCCCGACTGTCCACCGCCGAGTCGGTCGCCCCGCGCCCCGGCCTGCGTCTCGTGGCCCGCACCGCCGCGCAGCTCGAAGCCTGGCTGCCCGCCGGCCACCCCCTGCTGATTGAGCTCAACACCGACACCGCCCCCGCCCTGCTCGCCCACCGCGAGGCCCTCGCCGCCGCCCTGCCCCGCCTCACCCTCCACCAGCCCAGCCACGAGCACCTCTCCGAGGCCGCCGCCGCCGATCTGCGCGACCCGGCCGCCTTCTTCACCGCCCTCGCCCTGCCCATCGCCACCACCGGCCTCGCCCCCTGTGAGGCCCCCGGCACCCGCCTGCAGCGCGAGCCCGAGGTCCAAGGCCTCGACCTCTTCGATGACCAGACCGGCCGAATCGACATCAACCCCCTCGCCCGCCACCACGTCTCCCGCCGCTACCGCGCCAAGTCGATGCGCTGCCGCGGCTGCAAGGTGGAGGCCCGCTGCGACGGCATCGCCATCAACCGGGTGCGCGATCAGGGCCTGCAGCTCGCGCGGCCCCTGACGGAGGGCCCCTGGGCCGAAGAGGCCGATCGCCAGCTCCGGGCGCTCTTTCCCGAGGCCCCCCTGCGGGTCGCCGCCGGTCGCCCCGTCGAGCTGCCCCCGCCGAGCCTGCCCGGCTTCGCGCCCCCAGCCGGGCCGGTGACTGATCCGCTGGCCGAGGTGGCCCGCAAGCTGGCCGAGCGCCGGGCAGCGCGGGCGACGGCGCGCGGATCCTGAACAGACGCCTCAGGAGACCCCCGGGGGCGCGGCCTCCAGCTCGGCGAAGAGAGCCTGGAGCCAGGACTGGGCTTCGGCGTGGTGCGCCACAAGCGCGTCGAGATCCGACACGAAGTAGAGCCGCCACAGCCGCTCGCGGACCGGCGCGGGGAGGTCGTAGCGCAGGTAGCGCACATCGAAGTCGTGGCGCCAGGGATCGTGTTGGATGCGCAGCAGCTCGGTCAAGGGCCGCAGGCAGAAGGCCTGGTAGAAGAGCAGGGCCTCGGCGGCCTCGCCGCGACGGGCCGCTTTGAGGGGCAGGTCGCGCAAGAGGGCCACGCGGTCGCGGAGGAAGCGCACCCGCGAGGCGAGGTGTTGGGTGAAGGCGACTGGATCGGGGGGCGCCGTTTGGGTGTGGTCGCCTTTGTCGAAGATCACATCGGCGTGGCCGTGGCGCCGGGGCTCGAGGAAGCGCTCCGTCGTCGGCGTGGACACGGGAAAGACGCCCAGATCGATCAGCAGGTGTGGGTCTGTGTCGCGGGTGCGGTAGTAGCGTTGGGGCTTTGGGTCTGTGTCGGCGGCGGCCACCCAGCGGTCGGCGATGGGGCTCAGGGTGGACAGGGCGGCTTCCACCCGGGCGAAGGCTTCGGACACGGCGTGGTCTTCGACGATGAGGCCCAGATCGAGGTCGGAGAAGGCGTCGAGGCGACCGAAGGCGGCGGAGCCACCTTCCCAGAAGGCGAGGGCCCAAGGCTGGGGGCGCAGGGCCTGGTCGAGGTGGGCGCGGAGGGCGGCGCGGTTGAGGGGCATGGGGGCTCCGCCATCATCGACCCCCTCGTCAAGCCCTGCGACGCCGCTTGTCACTTCTGCTTCGCGACCGACTCGCCTTCACCAGCGCACGAGACCGCTCCGTTTGCGAAGAGCCAGGTCAAGATCGGCAAAGGCAGTGTCCACACAACCCTTCGAGACCTGGTAAGCGGCGAGCGCCTTCACCAGATCCGCCTCTGCGCAGCCCAACAAGCCCGGCAGCGGCTTCCACAGCTCCTTGCCAGACCAGCGCCACCGCCAGTCAGGGCTGTTCAGTTCGGCCCCCAAGGTGGCGGCGTGATGGTGCAGGCGCCCGGCGATCCAGCCGCGATTCAAGCCCGCCACAAAGCTCGGCACACGTGCACCCCAGGTCGAGTTGAGGAGCGCGCCTTCTACCTGCTGCTGGGCCCAGCCAAGGGAATTTGGCGGTGGGTTTCCCGCGCTGGGATGACGGGGAAAGTCATCGGTCAGATCCGCTCGCACGTCGGCAATGGTGGCCCTCGCCGCCATCCACCACAGCCGGTTTCTCGCGTCCTTCAGGACCCTGGACTCCAAGGTGGACTCCGTATGCCGATGCCGATTGTGGCTTGGACCCAGCGCTCCAAGTCCTGGAAAGTCCAGGAAGAAGTTTTCGATCTCATGCGCCTTGGGGATGAAGACATCGAGACCACTGTACTGATTCAGCCAGTTGGTCTGGTTGGTGACTCCAAAGTCGCGGTCCCGCAATCCGAACACATTGGCATGACCGGCGCTCCGCGCGTCACGCACCACGCTCGGCACCGCCTCTCCGCCGCCCGCGACCAGCAGCGCAAATCAGGGGCGCCCTCCCAAATGGCGCGGAGGTAGGTGCGAGTGAGCTCGTCCTCCACCCACAGAACAAGGGGCTTGTTCTTGTACAGAGAGGAGAGCTCCGCGCTCATCGGCCCTCCCCCCGCGTGTCCGCCGCCCGGGGGTCCTGCGGCGGCACCAGCAAGACCCGCTCCCAGGACATCGCGTCATCCCAGGGATCATCCGCGTGGGTGGCCACGATCACCTGGGCCCCCGGCACCAGCCGGCGCAGGGCCCGCAGGATCCGCCCCTGCCACTGGGGATGCAGGTGCTGCTCCGGCTCGTCGATGAGCAGCAGTCCATCGAAGGGCTCGGTGATGAAGGGAACCGCCATCGCGAGGATCTCCTGCTCCCCGGAGCTCAGCGCGTCGACCGCGCAGATGCGCTCCTCGCCGCGATAGAGGAAGAGGTCCCAGTCGCCGCGGTCGAGGTTGTCGGGCTCCACCAGCGTGAGCGTGAAGGTCGTCCCATCGTCGCGAAACTCCCGCCAGAATGCGTTGAGCCGCGCCAACCACGCTTCATCACGCGGTTCCGGGCCGCGGTAGCCCGGGACGCGCCGCCCCTGCTGGCTGCGCAGGCGCTTCTTGAAGGTCCAGATCCGGTTGGCCTCGGTTGGGGCGGGCGCGCGGCCGCGGGTCTCGTCTTGCACCGGGCCGACCCGGGCAGGCAGGCGCCGCGCCGAGAGGTACTCCACCGGCAGGGTGACCAGCAGGGACTGAAGTTGGGCGGCGTTGTGCAGGGCGTCTCCCCCCTCGGCGAGCGGGTGCCGACCTTTCAGGCCATCCTCCCGACGGGTGAGGGTATGAACCGGCCCCCCTTCCTCCGCCAGCATCACAGTCACCACGGCCTGCGGCCCCATCAGCGCCCTCGAATCGCGTGGGCCCGGGGCGTCCCGCAAGAGCAAGTCATCCTGGCCCAATCCCAGCAGGATGGCCTCCAGCAGGGTCGTCTTTCCGCTCCCATTGGGGCCCGCCAACACGAGCTGCTCCAGGGGCGCGCCCGCCGGGTCTCGCAGGTCCAGCGCCATGAGCGCGCGAAATTGGCGAAATCCCTGGATCTCAACCCGCACCAGCTTCAGCGACGCCATGCCTGCTCCTCCGCGGTCTCGCGCGCACCGTCTGTTCCATAGCCCGCCCTACCGCGACGGGCCTCCACCCATTCGCCCGTCCTCGGCGCCACACCCGACCGCCTGGACCGCTCTCCGTCCCCGCCATCCGCTCAGCGTAACCACACAACATCCTGCCCCTGGCCGCGGCCACCACCTCGCGCCCCCGTCTGTCGAAGGCTCCAAGCAGAGCTTCGAGGCGGTCCTCGACCCTGTGAGCCCAGCCGGAGACCGAAGCGCCCCAAGCTCCCCCAAGGCACCCGTTGCGCCTACAGCGCCCGACAGTTCACGTTCATCCGCCCCGTGATCTCTCCCACCGCCCCACCCAGGTAGTCGCAGTTGATCACATTCGGCTCAGTCCCCTTGCGCTTGCTGTACACATTCACCGAGAACTCCGTCAACGCCCGCCCCCCTTTCACCGGCGACAGATCCATCGCCGGCACCTCGAGGATTCCTCCGTCTGCCGGCAGGTCCAGGCGCGTCTCGCGGAAGCCCCCCTCGTCACCGCCCACGCCATCGAGCACGGTCACCGAGACCTCAATGGTCTGCCCCTTGGCGCGCAGCGCCTTCTCGGCCCCCGCGTCCACCGCCACCAACAAGGTGAACGGCAGCGACTTCCCCGCCTCCTGCGTGTGCTGCGTGCGGTGCGCCGCCTTCTTCGTCTTCGCCTTGCGATCCCCCCGACGCCCCTCCTCGGTGTGCGCCTTGTCGCCCGCCCCCTCGGAGCCTGCGCCCGAGCACCCCACACCCCAGACCAGCCCCAACACCAGCAGAATTCCACGCACCATCACCACACCTCTGAGCCCTGCCGGCCTAACCCCCCAACGCCACCTCCAGCGCCGCTTCTGGCGTGTACCCGTAGCTCACCCAGGTGATCACCTGATCTTCATCGAGCAGGTAGAGCTTGGGCGGATTGTTGTCGGCCCAGAGGTTGAAGGTCACCAGGTTCGGATCGGGTGACACCACCACCGCATCCACCCCGGCCTCGGCGTAGACCCCGGCCGCATCGGCCACATCGGCCTGGATCATCGTCACATCCACCCCCAGGTAGACCACCACATCGACCCCCGCCGCGGCGCCGGCCGGCCCCAGGTAGTCGAGCATCTGATCAAAGGCCTGATCCAGATACAGATGCCCAAAGCCCAGCAGGAGGGGCCCTCCCGCGCCGGCCTCACGCAGAGACCAGGCCTCGCCCCGCTGATCGAGGGCCACCAGCGCAGGCGCCCGCAGGCCCACCGCGAGGCCTTCTTCGGGCAGCGCCGCGGTGTCCTCCACCCCGCTTGTGTCCTCTCCGCCTCCGTCGCCCGATCCACCTCCCTCCACCCCTTGCACGCCGGGGTCCTGGTCGCTGTTGACGCCGCCGCCGCCAAAGAGGAGGCCATCCTTGCTACAGGCCAGCAGGGTCAGGGTCCACAGGATTGGGCGCATCGGGGGCCTCCTCGGGGGCGGCAGCGCCCCGCTCGCTCAACACATAGCCACCCTTCTTCCACCGGGCCTCGTGGGTGATGCGCGCCTCGTCGATCGGCCAGTCCCAGGTCTCGCAGAAGAAGTCTCGGCCCACCACCAATCCCCCCAAGCCCTGGAGCACCTCGCAGGCGTCGTGGCGGTTGCGGGTGCCAAAGCGGGCCCGCGGCTTGACGAGGTACACGCAGCCCTCGCAGGACTCCATCGTCTCGATCAGCTCCACCTCCCAGTGCACGCTCCACACCGAGATGCGCGCGGTCTCGTAGGCGCCGTAGAAGGCCGCGGCGCAGAAGGCCAGGATGCCCACCCCAAGGGCCGAGCGCAGGGCGATGCCCACCTGATCCCAGATGCGCCCGGCCATCGCCGCGCCGAAGATGCCGGCCACCACGCCGCTCACCACCTGCATGCGAAGAGTGGCGGTCTCCAGGCCGGCCATCCAGCCCGCGACCGCGACGAGCTGGCCGAGCCAGATCAACACCAGCAGGCCCACCCCGCGGCGCCCCTCGCGAAAGGCCAGCCAGACCCCGCCCGCCCCCAGAACGGTGAACAGAAGGGCCCCCGAGTAGAAGAGGTCGCCGGCCCAGTCCACCCAGCTCTTGAGGTAGTCGGCCGGGTCGAAGCGGTGGGAGAGGCCGGCCCAGTCGGCATAGTCGATCGGCGAGGCGAGGTGCGGCTGGAGCAGGCCGAGGCTCTTGACCAGGGCCCACAGCCCCATGCCCCAAAGAGCCGCCCCGGCGCGAAGATCGCGGCGCCAGGCCACATAGAGCAGCACCACCGGCCAGCCTTCGTAGCGAACCAGCGCGAGCCCACCGATCACCAGATCGGCCAGCAAGAGGCCCCGCGGCGTGGGCGTGGGTGTGCGCAGCGCGAGGGCGAGGCCGCCGAGCAGCAGGGCCAAGAAGGTGCCCTCCTGGTAGGGCACGGTCGACCAGGTGAGGAAGGGCGAGAAGAGCGCCACCGGCAGGAAGAGCCAGGCCGAGCGCGGGGTGCCAAAGGCGGCCGCGAGGCTGGCGCCGGCGCCGCAGGCCAGGGCCGCCACCGCGCTGAGCAGCAGACGGGCCACGAGGATGCCGCCGCCAAGCACATCGACGAAGAAGAGCAGCGACTGGGTGGCCGGCAGCCAGGCCTGCACCAGCAGGTGCTCGCGGCCAGCCCAGCGCTGGTAGGCGTCCATGCTGTAGTTCTCAGGGATCGCTACGATCAGCGCCACGCGCACCACAAAGGCGACGAGGGCCACCACCAGCGCAGGGCGCACGCTCACATCGGCTCCACCGCTCCACGCCGCCCGGGGCGGTCTGCCCCGGCCCCGGCGGGCCGGCGGCGCGGATCGTGGCAGCCCCCTACAACGTCGGCTCCTCCAGGGCCAACTCCCGGCGCCCTGGGCGCCCGGGCCAGCGCGCCGCCGCCGCGATAGGAGAGGGCACTCACGGCCGGAGCCCGCCATCCAAACCTTGCACGGAAACACCGAAGGCCTCAAGCACAGCGAGTCCAAGGCCCTGCAAACGCTCTATGAGCGCCGCGTGCCGGCCACCCGTTGGATCACGCCCGAGCTGGCCCGGCGTCTGACCGAGACCAGCCGGCACATCGCCCGCCAGGTGGGCCTGCTGATCGACCGCCGCGGCGAGATCACCCACGTCATCGTCGGCGACGCCCACCGGCTCTTCATTCCCGACCTCACCCGCGCCCGGGCCGGCTCGGGGCGCTTTCGCGGCGTTCGGCTGATCCACACCCACCTGCGCGGCGAGGGCCTCACGCAGGACGACCTCACCGATCTGAGCCTGCTGCGCCTCGACGCCATCGTGATGATCGAGGCCCGGGTCGACGGCCTGCCCGGCAACGTCGAGATCGGCACCCTGCACCCCCAACGCGAGGGCGAAGACCCCAACCACATCGATCGCCGCGAGTCGGTGCACGGTTGGGAGGACAACTACGAGGTCTTCATCAACGACCTCGAGGTGCAGTGGGGCAAGAAGGAGGGCCCCCGCCGCATCGCCGGCGTCGAGGCCTGCATCGCCATCGGCGTGGCCACCCAGGGCGGGGCCGCCGCCAACGCCAGCCTCGACGAGTTGGAGCGCCTCGCCGCCACCGCCGGGCTCCAGGTGGTCGATCGGGTGTTGCAGGTGCGCCGGGAGATCGATGGCCGCTACCTCATCGGCGAGGGCAAGCTCAAAGAGGTGGTGGTGAGCGCCATGAAGCAGGACGCCAGCGTGCTGGTCTTCGACCAGGAGCTGACCCCCAGCCAGCTCCGCAACATCGCCACCGACACCGAGCTCAAGGTCCTCGACCGCACCCAGCTCATCCTCGACATCTTCAGCCAGCGGGCCCGCAGCCGCGAGGGCAAGCTCCAGGTCGAGCTGGCCCAGCTCCGCTACCGCAAGCCGCGGCTCGCCATCATGCCCACTGCGATGAGCCGGCTCACCGGCGGCATCGGCGGCCGCGGGCCGGGAGAGACCAAGCTGGAGATCAACCGCCGCCGGGCCGACGAGCGGGAGACGAAGCTGGAGCACGAGCTCAAGGGTCTGTCCAAGCAGCGCGCCCTGCGCCGCAGCCGCCGCCAGCGCGCCGGTGTGCCCCAGATCAGCATCGTCGGCTACACCAACGCCGGAAAGAGCACCCTGCTCAACATCATGACCAAGGCCGCGGTCGACGCCGAAGACAAGCTCTTCGCCACCCTGGACCCCACCACCCGCCGCCTCCGTTTTCCCGAGGCCCATGAGGTGGTGCTCACCGACACAGTCGGCTTCATCCGCAACCTGCCCCGCGACCTGCTGCACGCCTTCCGCAGCACCCTCGAAGAGGCGATGGAGGCCGACGTGATCCTGCACGTCGCCGACGCCAGCAGCCCCGAGCTCGACGTGCACATGGCCGAGGTCAAGCGCACCCTCTCCAGCCTGGAGGCCGACGACATCCCCCAGGTGCTGGTGCTCAACAAGATCGACGCCATCCCCCCCGAGCTGTGGGGCAGCCTCAAAGAGAAGCACGGCGCCCTGCTGATCGCCGCCCAGACCGGCCTGGGCTTGGAGCCCTTGCTGGTGGAGCTTCAGCGCGTGCTCTTTCGCGAGAAGGCCCGCGCCGAGGCCATCGACGAGGCCGATGACGCCGACGAGGCGCCCTGATGCTCCTGCTTCTGGCCTTGGCCTGCAACCTGGAGGTGCCCTGCAACCCGGCCCTGCGGAGCTGCCTCGACCCGCCCGGCGAGAACCCCTACGAAGGGGAGCTCGACCTGGCGCAGGTCTTCGTCGGCTGCTGCAGCCCCGAAGACCAGGACCCCCGCTGCGGGGCCCGCGGGAGCTGGTGGGTGGGCGCCACCTTGGAAGGCAGCGCCGAGCTCGTCACCGTCGACATTCGCGAGGCGAGCCCCGTGGGGCCTGAGCCCTGGGCCGAGCAGCACAAGCTGGCCCTGTCGGAGCGCGACCCCGACCGCTGGTGGGAGCTGCGCTACCGCGAGCTGCAGGTGGCGGATCTGAGCGGCTGCCGGCCTCTGTCGTCCTGCGCAGACCGCTACCTCGTCAATCGCACCACCCTCTTCGCCTGCGATCCGGCGCCGCAGCTCTCCTTCACGCTCCAGGTCTACGAAGACCGTGAGGGTCCGCCGTCGCTCTGTCGCCGTTTTGGCCAGGGCGCCGACACAGACCCGGACTGCCCCGCCATCACCCCGGAGCCCTGATGCTGCTCGCCTTGCTGCTCGGGGCCTGCGCGCCCATCAATCCAGCCGAGGTCACCACCCCGGACCCCTACCACGGCGATCCGCCCCTCCTCGCCGGCCTCTCCCTCGAGTGTGACCCCACCGGGCCTCGCTTCCTCCTGAGCGTGCGCAGCACCAACTGGACCGGCGGCGGCGAGCTGTGGATGGCCCGGGGTCGTGGCGACGTCGAGCGCCACCCCTTCGGCAGCGACAAGGCCTCGCGCGAAGGCGCCTGGGACTGCCTGAGCCTGAGCCTGTCGACCGCCGTCGATCCCGCCTCCGCCAGCCCGGGCTCGTCAAGCCGCTATGGCTGCGAAGACATGGAGCGCCTTAGCTTTTTGCTCAGCCTGCGGGCGCCCGACGGCAGCGCCAACGCCGACTGCCGCGCCTGGGGGGCCGACCCGGATCTGTTCAGCGCCATCGAGGGTGCCCCCGCCTGCAGCGCCCCCCTGGACACCGGCGAGACCCCGCCCGAGGTCGCCGCCCAGTGCGACTGAGTCCACCCGTCGGAGGGATAATGCTCTTCCTGCTCCTCGCATGCGCCTCCACCGCCGAGAAGGCCGACACCGCCGTCGCCACCGGCGGCTCGAGCCTGGGCGGCGGTGAGACGGCCGACGACACCCAATCCGACACAGATCCGGTCGACGACACCGGCGGTGATGCGGACTTCACCCACTACATGAGCGTGACGGCCGGCACCTTCACGACGGCGAGCGGCGAGACGGTGCCCTGCGTCGGCGAGGCCCACCTTAACCACTACCCCGCCGATGGCCGGCTGATGGGCTTCTGCGGCTGCGCCAGCGACGACGACCGCCTCGTGCTCACCGGCTTCATCGAGGCCACCGTCACCGAGGGTCAGATCGTGGGGTCCTGGGCCGCAGAAGACGGAGACCAGTCCCTGTCGGCGACCGTGCAAGGCGCCCTCGACGCCACCACGCTGCACGCCACCCTCTCCGGGAACGCCGACTGGATCGCCTTCACCGGCGAGGTCGACGGCACCTACCCCTGAACCGAGAGCCCGGCCGCCGATGTCTCTGTCTACCCGCATCTCCGAGCGCCCCCTCGTCATCCCCTGGACTGTCCAGGAGCTGGTGCGCCAGGCGCAGCGCGGGCGGCTGCGCACCCCTTTCTTCCAGCGCCCCTTGCGCTGGCGCAGCGCCGAGGTGGCCGCCTTCTTCGACAGCCTCTACCATGGCTACCCGGTGGGCGAACTGCTCCTGCACGCCGAGCCCCAGGCCGCCGAGCGCCTGATCATCGGCGGATCGCCTGTAGACGCTCCGGCCGGAGAGGGATGGTCGATCATCGACGGCCAGCAGCGGATCGTCAGTCTCGCCGGCACCTTGCTGCACCCGGATGTCGAGCCGCGCCATGGCATCTTTGCGATCTGGTTTGACCTGGAGACAGAGCAGTTCTTTCGCCTGGGCGCCGGGCCGATCGCGCCAACCTTCCTTCCCCTGCGGGTGGCGCTCGACGCCAGCAACCTGATGCGCTGGCTGCTGGCCCGCCCAGCGGTCCACGCCGACGCCGAGCTCACCGAGCGGGCCCTGGAGTTGGGAAAGGCCATCCGCGAATACCCCTTGTCGGTCTACCAGCTCCGCGGCGCCAGCGAGTCCGAGCTGAAGGAGGTCTTCAAGCGGCGCAACACCAGCGGAATGGCGCTGCAGGCCACCGAGGTCTTTGAGGCCACCCACGGAACCCCAGCAGCCCCGCGGCCTCTCGGGGGCCTGGTCGACCGACTGAGGCAAGCCGGCTGGCGTGGCTTCGAAGAAAAATGGATGACCACCATCCTGCTGGCGCTGAAGGGGCAGAACCTGCGCCGGCGCAGCCAGCTCACCGATCGCGACTGGACCGAGTCCCTGCCCGAGGCCGAGGCCGCCCTGCGGCGGGTCCACCGCTTCCTGGTGGACGACGCCGAGATCGCCCACTCCGCCTTGCTGCCCTACTCCGCCCCGATCCCGATCCTCGCTCGCTTCTTTTCACTTTGGCCCCTGCCCAGCCGCCGCGACCGCCTTCGTCTGCGGGCCTGGCTCTGGCGCGGAGCCCTGACCCAACTCCACCAGGACAACAGCAATTCCACCCTCGGCGCAGCGCTCGCCTGCCTGCACAGCGAACCCAGCGCCAGCGTCACCCGCCTGCTGGCCACCACCTCCAGGCAGACGATCCTGCCGTCGTCGCTGTCGGAGGACTGGCGCTCCAACGCCGCCCGCAGCCGGCTCTTCGCGCTGGCGCTGGCGCACCTCAGGCCGCGTTGTCCGGGGCGTGGCGAGCCCTTGGATCTGGGCGGGAGCGACCGGCCGGAGATCGAGCCCCTGGTCGCATCGAAGGCGGTGGCTGTCCGCGCCTGGGGAGACTGGCGAGGCACACCTCTGTTTTCGTCACACCCAGAGGTGCTGGCCAGCCACGCCCTGACGTCCGAGTTGCTTGCCCTGCGACAGACAGGCCAGAACCAGGCTTTTGTTCAAGCCCGCGGCGCCCTGCTTGACGCTGTGGCCCACCCTTACTTTCGCGCGATGGCTGAGCTCGACGATCCACTTCGACCCTCGATCGCTGCACTGACACGGGCTGCGGAGGCGGCGCCATGAGCCTCGATGTCTTCGTTCACGACCAGCAGGTGGGCACCCTGGAGAGCGACGCCGACGAGCAGCACCGCTTCGTCTTCAGCCGGGACTGGCTCTACAACCCCGATCGGGCCGTGCTGGGGCAGCTCTTTGAAGACCACCGCCCCCACCCCATCGAGCCGGCCGGGCCGATCTCCTGGTTCTTGAACCTGCTGCCCGAGGGCACCTTTCACGCGCTGCTCTGCCAAAAAATCGGCATCGATCCCGACGCCCACTACGCCCTGCTCGAACAGTTGGGCGACTTCACGCTGGGCGCGATCACCCTTCGCCCGCGGGCCGGTCTCATCCGTCCGGCCTTTTCGCCGCGCCGCGCTGTGCAGGCCTCTCCCCCCGAATACCAGTGGATGAGCCTGCCGGGGGTGCAGCCCAAGACCGTCGAGGCGCCACCGCGGCTGACTCTGCCGCTGCTGGCGCTTCCGCAGATCCTCAAATTTCCGTCGGCGGTCTATCCCCGGCTCCCCGAGGTGGAGGCGACCACCATGGACTGGGCAGCGGCCATGGGCATCCCAGTGCCTCGCCACGGACTGCGCCCCGGGCCCTTTCCCGACCTCCCAGCGGGGCTGGAGATCCCCGAAGGCCCGGCCTACTGGATTGAGCGCTTTGACCGAAGCCTGGAGGGCAAAGTGCACAGTGAGGACCTCGCCCAGGTCTTCGACCGCCCACCTACCGGAAAGTACTCCGGCAGCTATGCGGCGATCGGAGCTGTGATCGCGGCCTTGTGCCCGCCCGCCGACGTCGCCGACTATGTGCGCCGGGTGGTCTTTGTCGTGCTGAGCGGAAACACCGATGGCCACCTCAAGAACTGGAGCCTGCTCTACCCCGACCGGCGCTCGGCCCGCCTCGCCCCCGCCTATGACCTCGTCTCCACCCTGCTTTGGTCTCCGCCCTTGTCGGACCACCTCGCCCTGCGCCTGGGTCCCACGAAGAAGCCCCTGGCCCAGATCGAGCGGGCCGACCTGGAGGGGCTGCGCCAGGCGATCGGCTGGAGCGAGCGTGCCCTCACCGACGCCATCGACGAGGCCGCAGCAGCCACCCGGGCAGCCTGGCAGGGGGTGCGCGATCGCTGCCTCCTTACCGAGCCGGAGATCGACCGCCTCGACCGCCACCTCGCTGCCTGCCGCCTCGGCACCTACCCCTGACCCCCCACAAGTCCCCGGCCAAAGGCCATCACGGGCGACAGGTCCTCGACAGACAGGCGACGCAGCGCCTCGCCGCCCTGCCAGAGGCGGATGCCCTCGGTCACCGACTGGTAGCTGCTGGCCACCACGCCGAAGGTGCGGGCCCTGTCGCGGCCCCAATTCTCCGCAAGGGCGATCTCGCTCAACCGTTTATCCTCTCGCTCACTGCGCTCAGCCCATCGGTGGGCGAAGTCGAGGTCGGCGAGGTAGTGCAGCTTCTTCTGGTTGCAGCTCCCATGGGCGAGGAGCAGGTTGTCGAGCCCATCATCGGGGTAGCGGGCCCAGGGCAGGAAGTGGTCGACCTCGGTGGGTCCGCGCGAGAGGTTGCCTGAACAGTAGAAGCACTGCCCCTCCTGCAGGTCGCGCAGGGGTCCGCGCAGGGCGCCGAGGTCGATCCGGCGGGCGCCGAAGAGGAAGTCGTCCAGCTCGGCGTCGGGGAGTCCGTTCAGCGCCCGCACCTTGGCCAGCCACTGGCTCTGCACCAGGGGGCGGATCACCGCCGCCAGGGCCACCAGCGAGGCGGCCGCCCCCGGCATCAACAGGAGCCGGTTGTCGAGGCCATCGGGCAGGCCGCGCTTGCCGCGGGTGAAGGCCTTGCGGGAGACCGTCTCGTCCCATGGAATCGTATACAGAAACCGCTCTTCGCCGCCGCCCACCTTCTGGAGCTTGGGGAGCGGCTGGTGAACCAGCACCCACTCCACCTCTACCAGCAGGTCAACAAAGTCTGCCGGCGGCGACAGCCCGGTGGGCGGCGAGAGCCGATCGGGGTGGTCCGCCCGGTACGCCGCCACGAGGCGGAGGATGGTGGCGGCCTCGCCGTTGTTCTGCTTCAGCACGCGCTGAGCCGACGGAAAGCGCCGCGCCTGGGGCCAGTACAGCTCCACCACCCGTCGGGCGAGCTGTGCGGTGGTGAGGACGGTGGGCGGCTGGCCGGCCTCCACGCACAGATCGATGAGGGCCAGCAGCACAGCATATTTGTAGGTAGACGAAAAGCCGCCGTGCCCCAGCACCTGGAGCAACTTCTCCAAGAAGGGCAGAGGCGTCACGCGAGACGACCGAGCGCCGACTGGAGCCAGCGGTGCACCGGCTCCACCGACACAAAGGCCGCCTCGGCCCAGTCGACGAATTCCGGCCCACCCAGCGCCGCCGGCAGCGGGAGGTCACGCCCCACCGTCAAGCCCTTCTGCTTGAGCAGCTCGGCCCGTGGATGGTCGGCCGGGAAGGGCGCTGGCACCCGCTTCAGCGCCGCGGCGGTGTAGCCGCAGCCGGCAGCGCCGAGCCCCTCCAGCACCGTGGCCAGCTCTGCCCCGCTGGGCCCCGCCACCGCCGCCCGAAAGGCTGCCAGTTGAGCCGGCGAGAATTCCCAGACCCCCGCCGCGACCCCCACGAGATCGGGCCGGATGCGCATCAGCAGGGCCGATCCGCCCTCGTCGCCGCCGCGAAAGCGAAAGGCCAGCTCTTCTTTGTAGGGGCGCTTGTCTCTCGAAAAGCGCGTGTCGCGGTGGATGCGGAAGATGGAGCCCCCCACCCGAGCCTCGACGGTCAGGCTCGGATCGAGGCGCAGCAGGCGCGGGCCGATGGCCTCCACAAAGGCCACGGCGGGCGCCACGAGGTCGGCGAGGTAGCGTTCGCGGTTGTCGTTGAACCAGCTCTTGTCGTTGTTCTGGGCGAGGTCGCTGAGGAAGGAGAGGGTGGCCGGGCCAAAGCCGGTGAAGGGCATCGTCGCCTCCGTTCCCCTCCCCTTCGCGCGGCGGGCCCGCCCCGGCAAGGCGCTCAGTCGCCGGCCTGCGCCCCCAGGGCGAGCCAGCGGTCGAGGCAGCCGAGCGCCAGATCGGCCAGATCCGGCGGCCAGTCGGCCACCGCGGCCGCCACGCCGGCCCGATCGCGGGCGAACCAGGCCCGGCTCATCGCCTCAAAGCCTGGCAGATCGACAGCAATCGCCCAAAGCACCTTGTGTCCGGCGTCGCGGACGAGGCGGGCGGCCTGGGCCCCGCCATCGGCCTTGCGGGCCGCGTCGACGAGGCGGCGCAGGGCGGCGCTGGCCCCGCCGGGCTCGGCGGCGAGCCACTCCCAGTGGCGCGGCAGGAGCGAGACCTCTCTCGAGACCACCCCCAGGCGGGGTCGACCGGGACGGGGGGCCGGCGGAGCCTCTTCCAGGTCGGCGAGGTCGAGGCGCTGGCCGGTGTTGAGGTCGAAGATCAGCAGGGAATCGGGCCCTTCGGCGAGGCCCGCGAGAGAGAGGCGCAGGGCGGCAGCGTCGCCTTGGGCGAGGCGCCGTGGGCCCGAGAAGGCGATCAGGTGCATGAGGACTCCCAGGACGAGAGTTTTACCCGGGTAGAACTCAGGCCGCAAGGGAGCCCGCCCGGGGCCAAGGCCCGCGTTACCCGCGCCGGCGGAGCCTCCGGCATGTCTGCCCCCCACGATCGCCTGCCTGCCTGGAGCCTGTGCCTCGCTGTGCTCGGCGCCACGCTGATCCTGGGCGGGCTCAACGCCCACAACGCCGCAGCGATGGCGCCGAACTGGGGCCAGGATCTGGCCTTCTTCACCCAGATCGTTCACCGTGCCGCCACCGGCGGGCCCTGGAGCTCGCCGCTCCTCCTGGAGCCCGAGGGCATGCTGGCGATGGTGCACACCCACCTCGTCTTGCCGCTGGTGGTGGGCATCTACGCCCTGATCCCTCGCCAGGAGGTCCTGCTCTACGCCCAGGCCGCCTTCGCCACCCTGGGCCTGTGGCCCCTCCTGCGCCTGGGCGAAGACCTCGGCGGGCGGCGCCTCGCCCTGGCCGCCCTCTGTGGCGCCCTGCTCTTTGGCCCCTTTCAGGTGGCCGCCACCTGCGACTTTCGGCCCTCCTCCCTCTTTGTGCCCGGTGTGATCGGCATCTTCGCCGCCGCCCACCGCCGCAGCCTGCCCGGCGTGTTGGGCTGGGCCCTGGTCGCCCACCTCGGTCGGCAGGAGGCCAGCTACCTGGGCCTGCTCTGTGGCGTGGCCCTCTGTCTGGTGCCCTGGGCGCCGCCGCAGCCGGGTACGACAGGCCTCGCCCGTTACCGTTCAAGCCTCTGTCTGCGCGAGGGGCTCGCGCTGATCGCGCTGTCGCTGGCCCTGGGTGCCCTGTGGACCGCGCTGAAGCCGGAGATGTTCTTTCACTTCAACCCCACAAACCCCCTGCCCGAGGGGCCGCCGCTGCCCCCAGAAGTGGCCGAGCGCCGGCTCGATCAGGGCCTGCGCCTGCTGCGCAGCGGGGCCCTGTTGGGGCTCCTGTCGCCCGCGGGACTGGTGGCGGGGGCGCCGATGGGGCTGATGCTCGCCACCAGCCCCAAGGAGTGGGAGCCTCTGGTGGGGCCCAGCGCCCACTACACGGCCTTCTGGGTTCCCTTTGTGCTGGTCTCGGCGGTGGCGGGCGCTGCCCGCCTGCCCAGGCGCTGGGGGCCGGCGCTGCTGGTCCTCTTGCAGGCCAGCGCCTTTCCCTGGGTCTGGCCGCGGCAGGGGCCGATCGCCCTGGCGGCCCTGGCCGAGGGGGTCAGCCCCCGCGATCGGGTGGCCGCCGACTACGACACCATCCACCTCTTCGGCCAGCGCGCGGTGCTGTGGAATGTGGCGCAGATCGAGCAGCCGGCCGCCGATCGCCCCCTCGGCTTCTCTCCCTGGCCGATCCCCCTGGAGGCCGTCGATGTGGTGATCGGCAAGAAGGACGACCCCACCGTACTCCTGGCGATACAGCGCGGCTTGGTGGAGGAGGCCGCCGTGGACGATCACCGCCGCTTGCGGGTTCGGGCCGCGGCAGATTGATCGGTCCGCCCCGTTGACGTTCGTCTCCTGGCGTGCACCCTTGCGCCCCCGCCTTGTCCCCCGCCGGAGCCTGGATGGCTGACCCCGACCGCCCCCTGATCGCCGCCGAAGGGCTCACCAAGACCTACCGGTCGGGCGACGAGACCCTGCGCGCCTTGGATGGGCTCAGCCTCTCCATCCAGGCCGGCGAGTACACTGCGATCATCGGCAGTTCGGGCTCGGGGAAGTCCACGCTGATGAACATCTTAGGCGCCCTCGATCGGCCCACCGAGGGCGAGTACTACCTCGACGGCGAGCGCGTCTCCACGATGACCGACGCGCGGCTCTCCACCCTGCGCAACCGCAAGATCGGCTTCGTCTTTCAGAGCTTCAACCTGCTGCCCCGCCTCGACGCCGTCGAGAACGTCGCCATGCCGCTGGTCTACGCCGGGGTCAAGCCGGCCCAGCGCCGCGAGCGCGCCATCGCAGCCTTGCAGAAGGTGGGCCTGGGCGCCCGCCTCACCCATCGGCCCACCGAGCTGTCGGGGGGCCAGCAACAGCGCGTCGCCATCGCCCGGGCGCTTGTCACCGAGCCGCGCCTGCTCCTCGCCGACGAGCCCACCGGGGCCCTGGACAGCGACACCACCCAGCAGATCCTGGCCTTGCTCGACGATCTGCACGCTGGCGGCCTCACCATCGTGGTGGTCACCCACGAGGCCGAGGTCGCCGCGCGGGCCCGGCGGGTGGTGCGGGTGAAAGACGGCCGCATCGTCGCCGACGGGCCGCCCGCCCAGGTCCTCGGCAGCCAGATGCCCACCACCGCAGAGAGCCACCGATGATGCCCCTCTGGCTGCTCCTCCTGGCCTCTCTGGCCCAGGCCGAGCCCATCCGCCTCAGTGTCGCCGAGGCCCGCCGCCTCGCCGTGGCCAACAATCCCGAGCGCGACAGCGCCGATCTGGCCGCCGAGATCGCCGAGATCGAGGCCAGCCGCGCCCGCCTCGACCGGGTCAACGCCACGCTCAGCGCCGGGGCCGGGGCCCAGCTTGGCTACCAGCGGCCCTTCGGCGGCCCCGCGGTCAATGGCAACGCCGAGGACTGGGATCTGCGCGCCCGGGTCGATGTCCCCGTCTACGCGGGGGGCTCGCGCCAGGCGCTGATCGCCAGCGCCGAGGCCGGCGCCCGGGTCGCGCGCCTCGATCAGGCCATCACCCGCCGCCAGTTGGAGCGGGCCGCCACCACCGCCTACTGGGTGATCAAGGGCTACGAGCTGCAGATCGCCGCCGTTGAGGAGGGCCTCGACGTCACCCGTCAGTCCCTCGCCATCATCGAGGCCAAGGCCAAGGCCGGGCTCTCGGCGGGGATTGACGTCAACCGTTCACGCGTCGACCTGCTGAGCCAGCAGGAGTCGCTGGTGCAACAGCGCAGCGCCCTGTACGGCGCCCAGCAGGATCTCCTCCAGCTCCTCCAGCTCCCCGATCAGGAGCTGATCCTCACCGATGGGCCGCCTCCCCTGCAGGCCGGCGCGGTGCGACTGCCGGCCTCGCCGGGGGCCAACCGGCCCGAGCGCGACCAGCTCTCGGCCCAGGCCGAACAGAGCGCCGCGGCGGTTCGTCTCGCCCGCGCCGCCGTCCTGCCCAACCTGGGGCTCTACGGCGAGGCTGGCCTCGGCTCGACCCGCCAGGAGGCCGGTGATCTGCCGGCCATCGGCGCCCTCGACGAGCCGGGCGCCGACGCAAGCGCCGGCCTGCGCCTGTCCTGGAACCCCTTCGACCTCGGTCAGACCCGCGACGCCGTGCGTCAGGCCGAGCTGCGGGCCGCCCAGATCAAGGTCAGCCGCCGGGCCCTCGACGCCCAACTCGCGGCCGACATCCGCAAGGCGGCGGCCGATCTGGGCCAGCTCCGCGACCGGGCCCCCCTGGTCGAAGAGCAGGCCGCCCTGGCCCGCGACAACCTGCAGATCGTGTCGGAGCTCTACGCCCAGGGCTCCGCCTCGATTCTGGATCTGTTCAACGCCCAGTCTTCCTTTCGGCAGGCGCGCATCGGGACGGCGGCCTTGTCCGTCCAGCTCGCCAACGCCGAGGCCGACCTCCAATGGCTGCTTGGCGACGCGCCAGCCGCCCCGGTGAGCCCTCCATGACCCGCCTCCTTCGCGCCAGCGCCCTCTGTCTGCTCCTCTTCGCCCTGGCCTGCTCGATGGGCGGCGGCCCCAAAGAAGGCGACCTCGACGAAAACCTGATCCGCACCGCCGAGAAGGGCGACCTCATCGACGAGGTCAGCGAGTCGGGCAAGATCGCCCCGCGCTTTGACGTCGACATCAAGAGCAAGGTGAGCGGCGAGGTCGCCACCGTGCTGGTCGACGAGGGGCAGGCGGTGAAGCAGGGCGACCTCCTGTACTCAATCATCGACACCGAGTACCGCCGAGAGGTCGAGCTGGCCCAGATCGGGCTGCAGCAGGCCCAGCTCCAGCACGAGAACGCCGAGGTGGAGCGCACCCGCAAGGAGGCCGCCCTGGCCAGCCGCGGCATCTCGGAGGCCGAGTACGACGTCTCCCGCCGCTCGGCCGAGATGGCGCGCATCAGCGTGAACAGTTCACGGGTGCAGCTTCGCGCCGCCCAGGATCGGCTCCACTACTGCCAGATCACCGCCCCCATCGACGGGGTGGTCATCACCCGCAAGGTGGAGCCCGGCGAGGTGGTCACCGCCGGCATGACCGCCACGGTCAACGGAGAGGCCCAACTCACCATCGCCCAGATGGACCGCCTGCTCCTGGAGATCGACCTCAACCAGGTCGACGTCGCCAAGGTGGCGGTGGGACAGAGCGCCCGCATCCTGCTCGACGCCTACCCCGGCGAGGAGGTGCCCGGCACCGTCACCCGCATCGCCGCCTCGGGTCACACCGACGCCTCGCGCGGCATCGACGTCTTCACCGTCAAGGTGGAGGTGGACCCCAGCACCGCCAAGGTGCTGATCAAGCCCGGCATGACCGCCGAGGTGCGCATCCGCATCGGCGAGTTCCCCGGCGTGCTCAAGCTGCCCACCGAGACGGTCTTCGAAGAGGAGGGCAAGAGCTATGTCTTTGCGGTGGTCGATGAGGCTGGAAAGCCAGTGAAGAAGAAGACCGAGGTGACGGTGGGCCACCGCAGCGACGCCGCCGTGGAGATCACCAGCGGCCTCAGCGCCGGCGATCGGTATTACGCCGAGCCGAATGTCAAAGACCTCTCTGGCCGCGACGAGTAGGGAGCGCGCTTGATCTTCGAGACGGCCCGGCTCGCGCTGCGCACCCTGCGAGGCAACACCTTCCGCACGCTGCTCACCATGTTGTCGGTGACCATCGGGGCCTTTTCGATCGTGGTGATGCTCTCGCTGGCCGAGTCGGGGCAGAAGACCCTGGCCCGGGCGATTGAAGAGATCGGCGGCATGCGGATGATCCTGTGGGTGCCGAGCGAGGGACGCGAGATCACCGCCCGCGAGAAGGCCCTGTACGACCGCGGCTTCACCGAGCGCGACATGGCCTCGCTGCGGGAGATCCCCTACCTCGCCAACATCACCAGCGAGTCGACCTACGGGGCCGAGGATGTCTGGGAGCAGGCCGACAAGCGGGCCAAGGCCGACATCGTGGGGGCCCGGGAGGGTCTGCTCACCATCCTCAACTGGCAGGTCGAGGAGGGCCGCAGCCTCACCGAAGAAGACAATCTTCAGAAGCTGCGCGTGGCCGTCATCACCACGCCCCTGGCCGAGAAGGTCTTCCCCGAGGTGCCGATCGCCCAGGTGATCGGTCGCACCCTCTCGGTTGGCCGGCGGCCCTATGTGGTGGTGGGCGTGCTGGAGAAGCGCGAGCTGATGGGAATTCACTTCGGCTTCAGTTGGGAGACCAGCGTCTTCATCCCCCAACTGACCGCCGAGGAGCGCGACGGCCGCCCCGAGGAGGCCCGCTTCTTCGTGGGTCTGTCGGCCGACCCCGAAAAGAACGCCTCGGTGGTGAAGATGGCCAACGCGGCGCTCCTGAACAATCACCGCGGGGTGGAGGACTTCCGCTCGCTGGACTTCTCCTCCTTCTTAAAGGAGTTCTACACCTTCTTTCTCGTGCTCGATCTGATCGTGGCCCTGATCGCCGGCATCAGCCTCTTCGCCGGCGGCATCGGCGTCATGAACATCATGCTGGTGAGCATCACCGAGCGGGTGCGGGAGATCGGCGTGCGCCGGGCGGTCGGCGCCTCGCGCTTCGCCATCCTCTCCCAGTTCCTGATCGAGGCCTCCACCCTGACCCTGGCGGGCGGCCTGCTTGGCGTGGGCATCGCCTTGGGGGTCACCCTCGGCGCCAACGCGCTCATCCTCAACTTCGTGGAGTCCTGGGTGGGCACCATCAGCCTGCTCGGCGTGGCGCTCTCGCTCGGCTCCACGGCCGGCATCGGCCTCGTCTTCGGCGCCCTGCCGGCCTGGCGCGCCGCCCGACTCGACATCGTCGAGTGCCTGCGGAGATGACATGATCGAGGCCCTCGCCACCGCCATCCACCTCTTTCGCACGCAGAAGACGCGCTTTCTGCTCACCGTCTCGGGCATCGTGGTGGGTGTGGCCAGCCTTGTGGTGCTGGCCAGCCTGCTGACCGTGGGCCAGGATGTGCTGGCCCGCAGCAGCAGCCAGGCCACCGGCGACGACGTCATCACCGTGTCGAATGACTGGCGCAAGGTGATGGACAACCCCGACGCCAAGATGCTCACGTCGGCCGACCAGGGCGCGATCGCCGACTCCGACCTGATCTCCGACGGCACCCAGGTCACGGCGGCCTATGGCTTGCAGGACCGCCAGGCCACCTTTGAGGGGGAGGACTTCTCGCCGCTGACGATGGGGGTGGAGCCGACCGCCTTTGAGGTCTATCGACTGAAGGTGAGCCAGGGCCGGGTCTTTGTCTCCGAAGAGTACCAGAGCCTCTCCCATGTGGTGATGGCCGGCTCCAAGGTGCTGGACGGTCGACTGAAGCCGGGCGACACAATCCGGGTGGGCGGCACCCCCTTTCATGTCATCGGCATCCTCGAAGAGAAGCCGGAGATGGGACCCGGCGGGCGTTGGGGCTGGAACTACCGCCTGCTCTTTCCCGCCACCACCTACCGCCTGGAGATGGACCCTTCCCGTCGACCCACCAACATCGTGGTGAAGGTCGCCCTGCCCGACACCTACAGCGGACTGATGAAGGACTATGTCCTGGCCACCCGCGACGTGATCGACGCCATCCTGCTGCGCAACCGGGGCTCGAAGACCTGGGACTTCGACGGGGTCAGCGATGGACAGAGCACCGAAGAGCTGGTGCTGCTGGTGATCCAGGCCCTGGTCTACCTCACCACCCTCTTCAGCATGATCGTCGGCGGCATCAACATCATGAACATCATGCTGGTGACGGTGGCCGAGCGCACCAAGGAGATCGGCGTGCGCCGCGCGATCGGCGCCTCTCAGTCCGACATCCTGCGGCAGTTCGTCGCCGAGACGCTGGCGGTCACTGTGCTGGGCGCCCTGATCGGTCTTGGCCTCGCCCTGTCGCTCCTGGGGGCGGGCACCCTGGCCCTGAACCAGTGGGTGACGGCCTGGCCCTTTCACGTCGAGCTCTGGGCGGTGGCGCTGTCGATGGGCTTCTCATCGGGCATTGGCCTTGTCTTTGGCCTCTACCCGGCCTGGCGGGCCTCCCGCCTCGATCCAGTCGAGGCCCTGCGCACCGAGTAGCCCTACATCGGCGGCGGCACCTCCTCGTCACAGACCTCCTCCCCCAGGCCGGCCTCCAGGGTGGCGGTCATGCTGGCGGTCTGGCGCGCCACCTGGACGAGGCGGGCCCAGGCCGCCTCGGCCTCCATCAGGGCGGGGGGCACCGGCCCGGGGAGATAGCGGGGATCGGGATCGGCGCAGATCACCGGCTGATCATCCCAGCCCATCTGATCGCAGCCGATGGGATTGGGCTCGCCATGATCATGCCAGGTGTGCGGTGTGAGCGGGGCCTGGCGGGTCTGGGCCCGGGCCGTGCCGCCCGCGACGATCACCATGCCGGCGCGCAGCGGGTGGCCGCCAGCGGCCGCGCAGGGGGGCGAGGGGCAGGCGGCGGCGACAAAGTCAGCGTCGGCCACCACCCAGTGACTGTTCACCGCGCCATACTCAAAAACACCGGTCTCGGCGTTGCGACAGCCTGGGTCGGCGCCGATGGGCGAGCGGTCGGGGCAGCGGGCGGGGTCGGGGGTGTCGCCGTAGACAAAGCGCTGGTTGGAGCCGAGCCCGGCCACCGCGGCCTCGAGCTCTGTGAACGAACAGAGCCGGCGCGGCCCGTAGCGCCCGGTGGCCAGCAGCGCCTGAAGGCGGGCGGCGTCCCAGGCGGTCATGCCATCGCGGGTGTAGGCAGCGCCGGGGCCGGGGAAGGGGTAGGCGTCGATACAGAAGGGCGCCACGGTGACGGGATGGGGCCCGACGACTGGATCGATGAGGTTGGTCTGGACCCAGCAGGTGAGCGCGCCGGGCGTGCCGGCCACCGCGGCGGCGCAGCCCTGCTCGGGCGCATCGACCTTTTCGAGGTGGGCGGTGGCGACGATGCCATAGGGCTGGCCCTTCATGCCGAGCGTGCCGCTGCCGCCGGCCACCGCCACCATGCCCGGCGGGCAGCCCGCCGCCGTCACCGGGGAGAGGACGGGCGCTGGCGCCTCTGTGCAGGCCGCGGCGAGCAGCAGGCCGAGCGCCCTCATCGGGTGAAGCGGTGCGAGAGGGTCACCTGCCCGCCCATGGTGATCTGCTGGCCGTCGCAGGCGAGGTTGCCCGGGTCTGCCGAACAGTCGATCTGGCTGGCCAGCAGCGGATCGGAGACATAGGCGAGGCTGTAGCCCATCGAGAGGAACTTCGCGAGCGGCACGGTCAGGGTGAAGGTGTTTTTGAAGATGGTGTTCTCTCCCGCCGCGCCCAGTTGGGGCAAGAATTCCACGACATCGAGCAGCTTGAAGTCGCCAGCCGGCGTGGCGCGCGCATAGCCACCGCGCAGGCGCAGGCTGGCTCGCCAGCTCTGCAAGACACAGGCGCCCTCGGCCTCCTGGGTGAAGCCATCACAGTCGGTGCCCTCCGGGCTGAGCACCGCCCGGTAGCCCCAGACCGGGGCGCCCGAGACGTCGAGCAGGGTGGGGCGCCCATTGGGCACGAGGTCGAGCTTGAGGCCGGCAGGAGCGACCGTGAGGTCGATGTCGAGGTTGGTGGCCGGGTTGCGCTCGACGGCGCCAAAGACAAAGGGGGTCAGTCGCGGCACAAGCTCGTTGTAGTCCACGCCAAAGCTGCCCAGGAGCTGATCGTTTACGACCGTCTCACCCACCTCGCTGCGCGTCCAGGCGCTGGAGACCCGCACCTCCAGGGGATCGCTGCGGTACTGGGCCTCGCCTGGCTTGCGCAGGATCGAGAAGCCCACGCTGCGATCGCTTTGGCCGGTCACCGAGGCGGAGCTCACACCCAGGCTGGCGGCCAGGAGGATCGGCACGGGGGTGGGTGCGGGGGCCGGGCGCTCGGCCAGGGTGCGCGCCAGCAGCGCGCCATCGGCGCCGCGGGCCTCGGTGGACAGCAGCTCGCCGCGGGGGCCATAGGTGAAGGTGCGGATCTGGGTGCCGGCGGGGCCCACCTGCTCGCTGCGCACCAGTCGACCCGCGTCGTAGCGGTTTTGAACAGACTTTTGCACCACACCATCTACCACAACGAGGTTCTGCAAGAGCAGGCCTTTGTCATCGTAGAGCCAGGTCTCTTCGGTGCGCGACTGGGCCTCCTGGCTGAGCCGGCGCAGGGGGCGGCCGGCGGCGTCATAGGTGAAGGTGCTCTCCCGCAGCAGGCGCTCGCCCACCACCACCAGCTCCCGCACCTTCTGCCCCTCGGCGTTGTAGATCTCGCGCACCTCTTCGGCGGCGAAGGCGGAGGGCGGGGGAGGCGGCGGGGCCGGCTCCCAGGGGTTCAAGGCCAACCAAAGGGCGATCATCCGGGCTCCATCCAGGCCCAATTGTTTTATGCCGGGGCGCGGCGGCCTTCCACCCGAACACGGACAAAGGCTGACCGGAGAACGACGCTCAAGATGCCGACAGCGCCGTGCGGATCACCGCATAGACCGCCGGATGGATCTGCACCTCGCCATGGTGCAGGCCGCCGACGAAGTGTGCGGTGGAGCGCAGCGGGCGCTCCTCGGGGCCGGCGGCGCTGTCGATCGGCACGAGGAGATCGCCCAGCACGAGGCTCCAGGGGTGGTCGGCCGCCGTGGCGACGCCGGCCGACACAAAATGCCAGTCCAGCTGCGCGGGAAAGGGCGGCGGCGTCTCCTCCTCGTGGATCCGCCCCAGGCCGAGATCCTGGATGCCGGCGCTGCGCCCGCGCAGCAGGGCGGCGATGATGGCCGGCGCCGGGAGCTCCACCGCCTCCAAGGCCGCCACGGCGCCCTGCCCGACACGCTCCAGCGGGGCGCCCTTGTGGGGCGAGCCCAGCGTAAACAGATGACTGACCCGGTCAACCCAGGGATGGGCCGCCCCGGCGACCAGCGCCCCCCTCAGCACGAGGCCGCCCATGCTGTGGCCGATCAGCACGAGCTGCTCGATGGGCACCGGCCAGCGCAGCACGAGGGCATCGAGGGCCTTGGCGAGGGCGGCGCCATTGTCGAGGATGCGCCGGCCGGTGTTGTAGCGCACGAAGATCGGCGTAAATCCGAGCTCGGCCTGGAGCAGGCTCCCGAAGTGGGCGCCGGGGTCGCCGTGGTGGCGGGCGGCGTCGAGGCACCAGCTCCACTCGGTGGTGGCGAGCCCATGAACAAAGACCACCACCTTGGCGCTGGCCTCCTCGGGGATGCCGATCCCGTCGAGCTCGATCCAGTCGGTGGCGCTGCGCAGGCGCAGGCCCAGGTCGAGGCGGTTGCCGCGGGCGTGCAGGTGGTCGCCGGCCACGCCGTTGGCCGCGCCCTGGGCGGCGTCGAGGAGCCAGGCGGCCTGCCCAACGAGGTCGGAGCGCAAGGGCAGGGGCGGCGCGGGCTGCTCGGCGGGGGGCGAGACGGCGTCGTAGGCGGGGGCCAGGCCCTCTTCGACGAGGCGGTTCACCCCCTTGATCGAGCCCAGCACCCCACGGGTGAGGCCGCGACGCAGGGAGTCGACCTCCCGAGCGGCGGGCGACAGGGGTGGACTGAGGAGGTCGACGAGGCGCAGGGCGCTGCGGGCCGACACCTCATGCCCGAGGTCGACCAGATCGACGGTGTGGTCGACCGCGTCATGCACCAGCGAGGCGAAGGAGCGGAGGGTGGGCATCACAGACCGTTTCGTTCACATTCGAAGGTGAGCTCGATGGGTTCGCTCGCCAGCTCAACCAGCTCGAAGTCCTGGGGCTCGATGCCCTCGAGGGCGTGGGAGTCGATGCCGAGGTCGGCCCAGGTGTTCACGCTGCTGCGGTCGGAGCGGCCCATCAGGGCCACATTGCCGCCGTCGGCAAGGTAGAGGCCGTGCTTCATCATGGCGACCGCGATGACGCGGGCGTTTTCGTTTTCAATGCGGTTGAGGTCGAAGTCGGGCTTCAGTCGCAGGCGCGCGCCATAGGGCACCGCCTCGTCGCCGCCGCCCCCGGCGTTGGTGGCGTGGCTGGCGGGGTGGTAGAAGACGCCGTCCTGGATGATCGAATTGGGCAGGGCGAGGCGGATGCCGTGGTTGATCTCGCCGGCCGCCACCTCGTCGGCGGTGAAGAGCAGTTGGGCGATCGGGTAGCCCGCGGCGTCGGCGGAGGAGCACTGATCGCCGCGGCCCTCGGCCGGGTAGACGGTGTTCAGATCCCAAACGGCGAGGCAGCCGCCGTACAGATCGCTGCCCTGCAGATCAGCCCGCCACATCTCGTAGAGCTTGTCTTCGTCGCGCTCCACCACGATGAGGTGGCAGTCGCCGTCGCCCTCGCAGGCGTAGCCGGACTCGCCCTCCAAGGCCCCGCCCGCGGGGACCGGCATCGGCACGGCGTCGCAGTCGGGGCTGTAGAACTCACCGTCTTTGGGGATGAAGTCCATGCGCGGCGTGGCGGCGTCGCCTTCGAGCACCTCGATGGAGAAGTCGATCTGCAGGCGCCCGAGGCCCCAGCCATGGGCCTGCAGGGCGGCCATCACGGTGGCGGAGCGGGCGTCGGTGGGGGCGGCGCTGAGGTCTTCGTACCAGACCGCACCGTCGGGAAAGAGCAGGTGGGGGTCTCTGTCCACATCGGCGTCGGCGTCGGCGTCGGCGTCGGACTCGCCGGCCTGGGTGTCGTCGCCGGCGGCGTCCTTGTCGCCCGAGCAGGCCAGGAGGGAGAGCAGCAGCGCGGAGAGGGTGCAACTCATGGGGCTCCTCGGGGGGCCTTGGCCCCCTTGGCGGACTGTTCAGCCTTACAGGCGTCGGTGGCGGCCCGGATCTGGGGGTCCATCTTTCCGCCGCGGCCATAGACATTCATCAAGAAGGGCAGGGCGTCGGCGCAGCGGCCGGCCTCGTAGAGCATGATGCCGGCCATCGCGCCGGGGCGCAGGTCGCCGGGCATCTCGCGGCTGGCCCGCTCATAGGCCTTGGCGGCCTCGTCGAGCTGGCCGGCCTGCTGGTGGGCCCGACCCATCCACATGGACAGATCCTGGGCCTGGGTGCCAAAGCGCCGGGCCTGCTCCAGGTGGAGGATCCCTTGGGCCGGGTCTCCCACCTGGATCTGCGCCAGGGCGTGCAGGTAGTGCAGATTGGGGTCTTCGGGGGCGGCCACCAGCCCCTCGGCAGTGGCGGCGAGCACGCCGGGCGCGTCTTCCCGGTCGACCAGGACGGCGGCGACGAGGCGGTGGCCGCGGGCGTCGCGCGGGTTCAGGGCGATCATCTGACGGGCGTAGCGCAGGGCCTCCTCGCCCTGGCCCAACTGGCGGGCCAGGAAGGCGGCGTTGGCAAGAGCGGTGGGGTGCTCGGGCCAGCGGGAGAGCACCGACTCGGTGGTGGACAGCGCGCCCTTCAGGTCTCCCGTGCCGGCCTGGAGCAGCGACAGGGTGATGGCGGCGTCGGACATCTCGGGGTCGCGGCGAACCAGGGCTGCCACCCGGGCGACCGCCTTCTTCGGGTCGGGATCGGCGGCGGCGGCGTCGAGCTCGGCCAGGGTGTGCAGCCGGTCGCGCGGATCGCCGGAGACCTCGCTGGGAAGCGCGGCGGGGGCGACGTAGCCGAGGGCCTCCAGCCGGGCGATCACCTCGCCGTCAACCGGGCCGGGGCGCGGGGGCTCGGTGCCGGCATAGCGGGTTATCACCTCGACGAGCGCGGCGGGGGGCGGATCATCGCTGGCCGGAACGCGCACATCGCGCAGCCCGCGCTCCAGGCGCTCGCTCGCGGTGGCGGCGAGGAAGAGCGGGCTCCAGCCGTGGTGAAAGAGCGGGAAGTAGGTCTCGGCGTAGACCGGCGGCGCCTCGGGGAGGGGCCCCTGCAGCGCGGCGGCGAGCGAACGGCCGTCCACCTCTGGGAAGGGCACGCTGAGCAGCTCGGCGAGGGTGGGGGCCAGATCGACGAGGCTCACCGCGCCCTCGACGATGCGGGCGGCCTTGGGGGCGTCGGGGACGGCGTCGAGGATCAGCGCCGCGTCGAGGCCCTCGGGGCGGCGGATCGCGGGGGGCTCGGCGCTGCGGGCGGCGGCGGTGGCCGCTCCGCGCAGGCCGCCGGGGGGCCGCAGGATCAGGGGAACGCGGGTGGCGCCGCGGCTCAGGAGCAGGCCGTGGCCGCGCTCGCCCTGCTCCCACAGGCCCTCGCCATGGTCGGAGGTGACGACGATCAGCGTGTTGCGGCCCACCGTCTCGACGAGGCGACCGAGCAGGCGGTCGGCCGCGGCGACCTCGGCCCGGTAGGGGTCGGCGGACAAGGCGGGGTCGGCGGTCCAGGGCTGGTGCGGGCCGTAGAGGTGCACCCAGGCAAAGCGGGGGTTGGGGCCGCGGCCGGCCTCCTTCCACCAGGCCACGGCGGCGTTGACCACCTCGGCGCCGGGCAGCTCCACCTCACCGAAGGCGCCGACGCGGGCGAGGTCCTGGGGGTGGAAGGGGTCGCGGTAGAGGTCGAAGCCGCGGTCGAGGCCCCAGGCGCTGTCGAGGACGAAGGCGCTGACAAAGGCGGCGGTGGCGTAGCCCTGAGCCTGCAGGGCCGCGGGCAGGGTGGCGACCTGGGGGCTCAGCAGAAAGCCGGCGTTGTCGCGCAGGCCGTGGTGCAGCGGGTAGAGGCCGCTGAGCAGGCTGGCGTGGGCCGGGAGCGTGAGGGGCGTGACGGTGTGGGCCTCGCGAAAGAGGAGGCCCTCGGCGGCGAGGGCGTCCATCACCGCGGTGGAGGCGTGGGGGTCGCCATAGGCACCCACCCGATCGGCCCGCAGGGTGTCGATGGTGACGAGGAGCACGTCGGTGCGCTCGTCGCGGACGGGGGCGGGCGGGATGGGAGGCTGGGGATCGGCGCAGGCGAGGAGCAGGGCCCACATGGGCGTCTCCGGGCCGCAGGGCGGGGTTGCGGCGTCAGCCCCGTTGTAGCACTGCGCTGGGGCCGCTGTTCAGGGGGCTACTCCCACCAGCCCCAGCCATCCCAATCGTCGTCCTCCCAACTGTTGTCGGGCGCGGCCAGGGCGCCGCTGCTCCGCTCGGCCTCGGAGAGCAGGCCGTCGTGGTCGGCGTCGACGAAGAGCGCGCTCTGATCGACGAGATCGCCGGCGAGGTAGTCGTGCCACTCGCTGGTAGATCCGATGACAAGCGCCTCGCCGGGCTCCAGCCACAGGTCGTCGGCGCTGATCCAGCCCGGGCTGCCGAGCTCAACGAGCAGGTCGGACCCCTCGAGATCGGCCTCAAAGCGCAGGTCGTTGAGCTCCAGGGAGAGGGAGACCGTGGCGCCCTCGGCGGCGTCGCCCTGCAGATGCACGGTGGAGCCACCGAGGATCGCCAGCGCGCACCAGTCGCCCTCCGGCAGGGGCAGCGGGCGCGGGGCCAGCAGGTCGAGGGCGTCGTTGACCGCAATGACGCGCAAGGCACCGTCGGTGCAGGCCTCCAGCGAGACGCCGCGCAGATCGAGGCGCCCCAGGGTCCAGGTCAGGCCCGTGCCCGACGCGCCGGCTGCGCTCATCCCGTTGGGGTTGCCCACCGCGGTGCCCGACACAGGCTCGGTGGGCCGACAGGCGACCAGGGGCAGCAGAGCGAGGAGCCAGGCGAGCGGCATCAGGGGATCTCGGAGCGCCGGTGGGACAGCGGGAAGAGGTTCAGGTTGAGCTGGTACACCTGTACGCGCGGACCGGGGGCGCCGTCGCACAATTCCAGCAGACGTTCTTGAATCGCATCCAGCTCGCGCTTTAGCCGGGGCAGGCTCTCGGCGGTCAGGGAAACTGTCAAGGCGCAGTAATGCCGCTCGCTCCCCGGCGTGGTGCTGAGCGCCTCCCGGGCGCGCTCGATCATGGCGTGGTGGTAGTTGTAGACCGCGAGGGCCCAAACCTCGTGGGGGGTGGCCACGCTGGCGTCGGCGGGGCCGAGCCCGCCGCCCTCCAAGGGGCGGAGCAGGCCCAGACGCACCAGCGCGTCGAGGGCGGCCTGGGCCTCGTCGGGGCGGATGCGCGGGCGAAGGGTGTCGGCGATCCACTGCGGATCGGCGCGGAAGTCTTGCAGGGTGGCCAGCTCGCGCACCGCCGGAAAGTACCAGTGGCTGAGGTACTCGTAGGCGTCGCCGGCCAGCTTGCGGGCCTCGCGAAAGCGGCGGGTGGCGCAGACCTGCTCCATCGCCCGGGCGCGCTCGTCGGGGGCGTCGGCCTGGGCGAGCTGCACGAGGAGGCCGAAGAAGGCAGCCTCCTCGTCGTTGAGGCCCAGCGCCTTGGCGAAGGACTCCTGGGTGGAGGGCGTGAGGTTGCGCTTGCCTTCCATCACATGCAGCAGGAGGCTGGGGGACTTCTGGCCGGCGCGGCGCGCAAAGACCCGGTGGCTGAAGCGCGCGTTGGCGGCCTTTTTGGCCGTGAACCAGTCTCGAAGCCAGGCCCGGTAGTCCAGGCTCAGGAAGATGTTGGGGGTCGTCATCCTCAGCTCCCAGCGCTGCCGAAGGCGCCAGCCGTCGCGCTCACCTGGAACCTTCACACGGCCGCCCGAGGCGGCGCAGCGCCCACCGAGCACCGGAGCAGAGACATGTATTCGATTGCAGTACAGCGGCGCCATCGGCCCGGCGCCGGGGCGATCCTGCGTTACAGCCCCCGCTGAGGCCAGACCGATGGCGAATCTTGGCTACCTCCAGCTCACCCGGTCCTGCTACCAGCAGTGCCGCTTCTGCTCCAACCCGCCCACCGGCATCGAGCTGACCGAAGCCGAGATGGTGGCCATGATCGATGAGCTCGTCGAGATGGGCTACGACGGCGTGATCCTCACCGGCGGCGAGCCGACCCTGTCGCCCTTGCTCTTTCCGGCCCTGGCCCACGCCAGCCAGCGGGGTCTGTTCAGCCGGATGATCACCAATGGTCAGCTCCTCGCCGACGCCGCCTTCTTTCGCCGCTGCGTGGATGCCGGGCTCACCCACATTCACGTCAGCCTGCACAGCTACAAAGAGGAGGTTCACGACAGCATCACCCGCTATCCACGGGCCTGGGAAACCCTGACCACGGCGCTCAGCCACGTTCCGGCGATGGGCATCACCTGCGACATCAACACGGTGATCAACGCCTACAACGCCGACCACCTGCATGAGACCGTCCAGTGGATCTGCGAGACATTCCCGTTCATCCGGCACTTCGTCTGGAACAACATGGATCCCGACGGCAACCGCGCCGAGAAGAACCCGGACTGTATTCCGCACCACCGAGAGTTTCAGGTGAGTCTCGAGCGGGCGATGGCCTACTTGCACCGCACCGGGCGCACCTTTCGGGCCGAGCGGGTACCTCTGTGCTACATGCGGCGCTTCGCCTGGGCCAGCACAGAGACCCGCAAGATCGTCAAAGAAGAAGAGCGCTGCATCCGCTTCCTCGACCAGAAGGGCTTTGTTCATCAGCTCGAGTTCCTGCATGGCAAGGGAAGCGCCTGCGATGCCTGCCGCTGGGACCCCATCTGCGCGGGCATGTACAGCATGGCGAAGTCCTTCGATGAGCGCGAGCTGTCGCCGATCTTCGAGGACCCCCTCCCTGTGATCAGCGCCGTGCTGGGCCGCAGCCCCGAGCCGGCGTTGCTGGAGCGCATCGCCGCACGGAAGGGCCGCCGCTCACCCTCTGAGCAGCCCGAAGCGTCTCAGCGCGCGCGCAAGCGCAGCCAGCCGCTCCTGCCCGGCACCCACACCCTGCTTCAGGGCTGACCCGGCGGCCGCGGCGGCGGAGTTGGCCCCGGCGGCGGCCCGCCCATGGGCGGCGGAGACGGCGCGGCATTGGACGCCGGCGGTGGGCCGCTCATCGAGCCCGGGGCGGCGGGGCTGACGGCGCCGGCCGGGGGGCTCTTGCCCTTGGCCTGCACGATCTCCACGCACTTTTCGGGGTGCGCCTGCAGATCGGTCAGCGAGGCCTCGCAGATCGGCTGCACCGCAGGATCGCCCGCGCAGCTCCCCACGCCGCCGCAGGCGATGCGCAGCGCCACATACTGGCCCACCGGCGCCGGGTGCGCGGTGCGGGCCTGGGCCACCCGCGCCACCTCTGCTGCCGAGGGGTTGCGCCGCCACCAGCGTTGCAGCGCATGGGCCGCACAGTCGTCGCCGTAGCGCCCGGTCCAGGCTGTACAGAGCGAGACCTGCTCCAAGACATCGGAGTCCGGTCGCATGTCCAAGGTCTCAAAGGCGCAGTCAAGGTTGGCGCCGCAGGCCCGCATCAGGTCGGCGGTGCTGAAGCGCCGGTCGTGGGTCTTTCCGGCCACCCAGGCGTGGCGGCACTCACCCTCCCAGGTACCCGCCTTGGGGCAGTAGCTGTCGACCTCCTCGACGGTAGAGAAGGCGCCAGACAACTTGTAGACACAGTAGCCATAGGTGTCCGGCAGCGCGTCATACCGATCACAGAAGGCGACGCCGGTGGGCGGGCCCGCTGGGGTCGCGGGAGCGGGGCCACCGCAGCCGCTCAGCGCTGCAAATGCGGCGAGGAGAGAACACGTTGACAGTAGGACTGATCTCGACCCTCCAAAAAGGCGCAGAGCTTTTGCCCATCGCTCGACGAAACGGAAGAGCCGTTGACCTTCACCCACGACAGGACGGCGGCGCCGCGCACCATCGGGTCTTGAATCTGGGCCGCGCTGTCCACCACCGACGCGGCGCCCCCCGGGGGGGTCGCTGCGATGCGATCGTGAAAACACTGATCGCGGCCCATCCCCGTGCTCATCTCTTCGCAGGTCGAAGCTTGACAAGCCGGGAGCGCCAGCACCAGCAGGGGCGCCCACAGCGAGAGAGCGGGAGACATTCTTCATCCTTGCCAACTGGGTGGGGGGTTCCAGGGATGTCGAATTACCACCCCGACCCTCCACCCGCAGCGCCCTTGACAGAACCTGCCGATGCTTTGACATCCCCCTCCTGAAGCGCCCGCCCGTCAGGCGCGGCAATCGGGGCGTGTGTTGCGCCATAATGCCCCGGGATCGCCGAGGCCCGGCCCAAGGCCGCCTTCATCAGGCTCTCCACCGTGGTGAGCGCCCAGGTCGTCGCGACGTCGGGGCTGACGATGCCGCCGATCTCGGTGCGCGCCTGGTACACCACCAAGGTGCCAGGGTGGGTGTCGACCAGCAGCCAGGCGCCCTCACAGGCCGGCAGCCAGACCCCCTCGGGGTTGGGGTCGATCGCCAGGGCAGCGTCAGCCAGCGTCCAGTAGCGCTCCCAGGCGGCCCCCCCCGTGCTGCGCCAGAGCGGCTCGTTGTTGCGCAGCTCGATCACCCACTGGCGGTCGGAGAGCGGCCAGGGGAGATCGAGGTGCTGAAAGAGCAGCTTGCGGGTCAGCGTGGTGCCGGGGAGCTGCTGCTCGCGCAGACCCTTGACCAGGGTGAAGTGCTGATCGTCGATGATGCCCACCCACAGCGCCGCCTGACTGTAGGGGCTCCACCCCACCCCCATCGCCCGGTCGCCATGGGGGTCGGCCAGCCGGCGGCGCGCCACCCCGCCGGCCGCCACTGTCGCGAGGTCGCTCGGCCGCGGCGTGAGCGGAAAGCGCGCGCCCGCCGACACGGCGCCGGCCACCGCCTGCCAGGCCGCTTGCAGCGTCTCCACCGTGGGCGCCGCCTGCGCGACAAAGAGGCCGAAGAAGGCGAGCCAGAGGCTCATGGCCGCTCGCCCCGCGCCAGCCGATCCAGCAGCGGCGGCAGGCGGCGCAGCAGCTCGTCGCGGGTGGCCCGAAAGGCCTCCATCGACTCGTCGGCCGGCGCCGAAGCGGGGTCGGGCAGGGGCCAGCTCAGGCGGTGCAGCGAGGAGGGAAACACCGGCCGCTCCCACTCCGCGCACAGGGTGACGGCCAGATCGATGTCTTCGACGGGCACCGCCCCCAGCGCCTTGGCCCGCAGCCCCACCGAGGAGATGCCCACCTCTTGGAGCACACGGCTGACCTGGGGGCGCACATGGCTCGGCGCCGCGCCCGCGCTCCAGGCCTCGACCTCGGGGCGGAGGTGACGCGCCACCGCCTCGGCCAATTGGGACCGGGCGGCGTTGGAGACGCAGTAGAAGAGCACAGCAGGCAGGTCGCACCTCCGCCGCGGGCGTGCGCAGCCCGGGCTGTCCCCAAGGTAGCCGACCCGCCACCGCGCTACAATCGGCCCCATGAGCCCTGTGTTCACCGCCCGCCAACACCGCCGCAACGGGGACTACGCCCTGGCCCTGGCTTGCGTGCGTGAGGAGGAGGGCGCCCTGGCCCGCGCCGAAGAGGCCCGCGCGCGCCACCGCCTCGGGCAGGGCCGCGCCGCCCTCGCCGCCGCCCGCGCCGCCGTCTCGCTCGATCCCGAGGGCCTCGACACCCGGCTGGCCCTGTCCGAGTGCTTGCTCGGGCAGGGAGAGCTCGCCGAGGCGCGTGGCCTCGTCGAGGGGCTGGCCGCCGAGCCTGGGCGCAGCCTGCTCGATCAGGCCGTGATCCTCGATCAGCTCAGCGCCATCCGCCAGGCCCAGGGGGAGCCTGCCGCCGCCCTGGCCCTCTCCACACGCGCGCTCTCGACCCTGGAGGCGATCGGCGCCGATCTGGCCCTCCGGGCGCAGGCCCTGCTCACCCTGGCCGAGGCCCAGCACCGGGCCGGGGCCTACCCGGGGGCCCTGGCCTCCTACGACGCGCTGCTGCGTCTGCGCGCCCGCATCGACGGCGATCGGCCCCACCCCGAGCGGGCCGCGGCCTTGGATGGACGGGCCCTCACCCTGCGCCGCCTCGGCCGCTTCGCCGCCGCCGTCGCGGGCCACCGCGAGGCCCAAACGCAGCACCTCGCCTGCTTCGGGCCCTGGCACCCGGCCCTGGCCGCCAACCACCAGGGGCTCGCCCAGGCCCTGCGCCGCATGGGCGACTTCACCGGCGCCAAGGCCCAACTCGAGCAGGCCCTGGCGGTGTCAGAGCGGGCCTGCGGCCTCGACCACACCGACACCTGGGTCACCCGCTTCGAGCTGGGGCGGATGGTCGTCGACTGCGGCGATCCCGAGCGCGGCTTCGTTCAGATGGCCGACGCCCACGTCGTCGTCCGCGCGCGCCTGGGGGCCCACCACCCGACGGTGCAGGCGATGGCGGCCTGGCTGTGAGGGCGCTGTGTTGATGACCCTCTTGGAGCTGCTCCTCGCCTGGGGCCGGGTCGGCCTGCTCGCCTTTGGCGGGGGCCCCTCGATGGTGCCGATGATGAAGGCCGAGTGCGTGGACAGCCATGGCTGGTTGACCGAGGCCGAGTTTGTCGAGGCCCTGGCGATCGGCAACTCGCTGCCCGGGCCCATCGCCACCAAGATGGGCGCCTTCGTCGGAAACCGCGTCGCCGGGCCCTTTGGCGCCCTGGTCGCGGTGATCGGCGTGGTGGGGCCAACCGCCCTGCTGATGGTCGCCGCCGCCGCGCTGCTGCTGCGCCTGCGCAGCCACCCGGCCGGCGCCGGCGCCCTGGCCGGCCTCAAGCCCGTGATGATCGCGATGATCCTCTGGTCGGCCCTCGATCTGGGCCCGGAGAGCCTCAAAGGCGGCCTGCCCGCCGTGCTCCTGGCCCTGGCCGCCCTCCTCGCCCTCTCCCTGCGCGTCCACCCCGCCCTCGTCGTGCTCGGCGCGATGGGCCTGGGCGCCCTCCTCCTCCGGTAGACCGATGCCCAGCCCCTTTCCGAACCTCGCCCCCTACCAGCGTGGCCACGTCCGCGTCCTCGACATGGTGAGCCGCGCGCTTGCTGGCAATCCTTGGGGCGACCCGGTCCACCGCGACGTCCACATCTACACGCCGCCTGGCTACGAGCGCGACAAGAGCCGCCGCTACCCCGTCGTCCTCCTGCTGCCGGCCTACGCCAGCACCGGCGAGGCGATGCTGGCCCGCGGCCTCTCCGAGGTTTCGATGGCGAGCCGCATCGACGCCCTGATCGAGGCCGGCTGCCCGCCCTTCCTCGCGGTGATGCCCGAGGTGATGACCCGCCTCGGCGGATCGCAATTCGTCGATTCCTCCGGGATCGGCGCCTACGCCAGCTTCCTCGTCCACGAGCTGCGGCCCTTCCTCGATCGCCGCTTTCGCACCACCGGCGTCTGGGGCCTCGCCGGCCGCAGCTCGGGGGGCTTTGGCGCCCTGCACCTCGCGATGGAGGCGCCGGGCATCTTCTCGGCGGTGGTGAGCCACGCGGGCGACATGGGCTTTGACCTCGCCTACTGGGCCGAGTTGCCCGCCGCCCTGGGCGCCCTCCGCGAGGCCGGCGGCCCGATGGCCTTCGTCCGCGCCTTCTGGGCGAAAGAGCGCACCGGCGCTTCGGACTTCGCGGCCCTGTCGCTGCTCTGCCTCTGCGCGGCCTATGGGCCCGAGGGCTACGTCGGCCCCGACGGCTTCCCCGGCCCCCTGCCCTTCGATCTGGAGACCGGGGCCATCGACTTCGCGGTCTACCAGTCCTGGCGGCGCTTTGATCCGGTGGTGCGCCTCGCTGAAGATCCGGCTGCCGCCGAGGCCCTCGGCCGGCTGCGCCTGCTCTTCCTCGACGCGGGCGATCGCGACGAGCACCACCTGCACCTTGGCGCGCGCCGCTTCGCTGCGGGCCTTCGGAGGGCCGGCGTGGCGCACCAGCACGAGGAGTTCAAGGGGGGCCACCGCGGCACGGCCTTCCGCTGGGACCGCAGCCTGCCCCTGCTGGCCGCTGCCCTGCACGGGGCCTGAGGCGAGATCGGTGCAGGATGGGTGACGGCCCCAAGGCCGAAGGCCCGCGCATCACCTGGGGACGCCCTGCAGCACAAAGCGCTCCCCACCCGACCCGCGTGGCTCCTCGGCGCCGAGGACGAGCCAGGCATCGAGCGCGCCGCCTGCGCGCGGCCCAAAACAAAAACCCCCACGCTGCCGAAGCAGTCGTGGGGGGTAATGGTGATCCCAACGGGATTCGAACCCGTGTCGCCGGGATGAAAACCCGGTGTCCTAGGCCTGACTAGACGATGGGATCAAGGAACGAAATCTGCCAGAGGGGAGTGGGTCGCACAGGACTTGAACCTGTGGCCCTCGGCTTAAAAGGCCGGTGCTCTGCCAACTGAGCTAGCGACCCAACGCCGCCGCTTCTATGGCACTCCCCCAAGGCCGTCAAGGCTTTTTGTTGCTGAGGCGCTTGATCGCCTCCTTGGCCTCGGCGTGGTCCTTCTTCACGCGCAGGGCGTGGTCGTACTCGCGGCGGGCGTTGAGCTGCATGTCGAGGTCGGCGTAGAGGTTGCCGAGCGCCACGCGATAGTCGGGCTGATCGGGCTCGTACTTGACGGCCTTGCGCAGCAGATCGAGCATCAGGCGGCGCTGATCGCCCTCTTCGACCTTCTTGATCAGGCTGGCGGCCCGCACGAAGGCCTTGGCGTTCTCGGTGCCGTAGTCGATGGCCTTGCGGTACAGCGACAGCGCCTCGCGGAAATTGGCGAAGCTCTCGGCCCCCTCGGCCTGGCTGATGAAGGAGCCGGCTTGGGCCTTGCGGCTCTCCCGCTGCACCTTGGCGGCGAGGGCGGCGATGTCGGCGTTTTTGGGGTCGTAGGTGAGCGCGAGCTGCAGGTTGCTGGCCGCCTTTTGAATGTTGCCAGCGTCGAGATCGGTGCGGGCTTGATCGTAGTGCTGCCGGGCCCGCCGGAGCTGGCCGGCGATCTGCTCCCGGGCTTCGACCAGGGCCTTGCTCGCCGGGCGCGCCATCGTCGGCTTGTGGGAGGGCGGCGGCGGGGGGGCCGCGCGCGGCGGCGCTGTGGCCGAGGCGCTGGGAGCGGTGGCTTTTGGCGCAGGCAGCGCAGCGCTGGGCG